>SDBT01019670.1_pt1 | contig 10576 bp, 14 predicted proteins | sample 2277101 | NCBI WGS metagenome assembly SDBT01 (sample SAMN10404973, study PRJNA504765) | marine sediment metagenome | isolation source: marine sediment core GS10_PC15, 103 cmbsf | place: Arctic Ocean: Southern Knipovich Ridge | collected 2010
GGAGAAGTGGATACAGGGGAGGCAGTATTGCTGAGTGTGTTATTCGTGATATTCCTGCATGTACCGGACGATGGAGATTCAGTGATAAGCCAACAGATGATCAAGCAGCCTCTCCAGACAGAGAACAAGACTCGATAAATGTTTGGGAAGAAGGAAATAATGCTAAGGTTATGAGATGGGACGCCAGTGGAATTGGAGACTGGGACACTGATTGGCTTGTCACCACTAATCATGCAGAAACAAGTGGAAGCCCCTGGCATCCAGTAAAACAGTTAACAGTGGTAGAAGGAGCAACAGGAATCCCAAATCAAGCGATTCAAGCAAGGTATCTTTGGAAACAAAAAATAGGATTGCCATTTTTTACAGATCCAACTGGAAGCATAATTGCAGACGCATCACGAGGAGCATGGATGTTCATTACGTTTCCGTTACCACGAGACGATGTTGGCGGAGGACGTGGAAATCAGTACGGTGAAGACAGAAGGTTCTCATTCGTCGACACATTCAATCTGACACGAAATCACAAAGGACAAATTGGATGGAATCTCGGTGTTGATAGTGAAGACCTTGGTGCAATTTCGTCAATCACATTCAAATTAAAAATGGGATTGTTTAGAACGGTAGACGATTCAGAATTAATTCTTAACCAGGCAAATTTCCCAATGGTGTTTTGGGCTGTTGATAGAAATGATAGAATTTATTTCCAGGAATTTACGCAACGAGTTAACAATACCTGGGAGCAACATACAATTCCGATAGGACCACGTGCTCCGCAAAACTTGTACAATTCCAGGATTTCTGAGTTGATGGAGTTCCTAGGGCACAAATTACCAAACTTTGATTTCTTTTTGCCAGAGAGAGAGTTTACTGGTGTGCAGTTTGATTGGAGATTTGTAAAAGGAATGGGATGGTTTTACAAAGATTCGTACGATGAGCAAGGACTCTATGCGACGTCAGTCTTCACGTATTGGCAACAGTTGTCGCAATTCCTGAGTCAAGGAGTTGCTCAGACTGTACAATTTTGGTTCAAAAAACTTACAGGACTACCAGTGGGTCCTTCGACTGATCTCATCATTGATCATTCGGTAATTGCATTAGATGAATTGCACTTCGATAAAGAATTGTATGCGTTGTCGTCAAAAGTTAGGGTATCTGATAATCCAAGGATTATCCTGGAAAGAGATGAAACGCAAGACGATTACAACGACGCAACTGCAAAGTCTCAAGCAATAGACGTAAGAAAAGAATTTTTCCCACAGTTTTGGTTCATGCGAGCCAGGGGAGATGTTCGAATGAAACTAGGCCAAAAATTCGAAATTGATGGTCCAAGAGTGTCAGGAGGACCAGTTGAATTAGTTTGCAGTGAAGTAAAACACATTATCGACGGTGACGGTTACTTTATGGAAGTGTTTGGAATAAGGAAGTTTGTGTTACCTTGAGTTGGCAAGTAAAAGATTCTACAAGTGAACTGAATAGGCTACGGAACGATCTCAACAAAATTCGTGATCAATTATTTATCACGCAAAACGTGTCGGGCTTGCCGTCAGGATTTTTAGTTGGAGGAGCAACTGGTCAAGGCTCTCCACTAGGAGGAGGCAACCAAGTTGGATTAGGAGCATATCAGTCGACTGAGGTTACAATTACCGACATAGATTCAACTGGCACGCCAACTGGTGTTTTCGACAAAATAAATCTGGCAACTTCGAACATGATTATAATATCGGGAGGCGGATCATTCGACGTTAAATTTATCTTTGGAACTTTGAACGATGGACAGTACATAATTCTAAAGCCAGAATCAGGCACTTCGATTACGTTAAAGACTGGAGGAAACATGCACTTGAGTGCAGATGTAACAGTGACCGATACTGAATTTGTAATTTGCGTTTTTTACGAAGAGCAAACATCGCCAGACTCTAATGGAAATTATGTTTGTCACAAAATTGGATCAGGTGCAGGCCCAGCAGGTGCAAATCAAAATCTCAGCAATCTTTTGTCACCGACGGCAATCAATCAGCACTTGTTACCTAATGCAAGTGACGTTTTCGATTTAGGCAGTGCAATTCTACGTTGGAATGAAGGTCACATCAAATTTCCGTTTCTTGGATTTGGAGGAGGAGAAACGAAATTCGGGGGAGACCTACTTTCGGATCCTGCAGGTGCAGATATTGGAAGTGGCATTCTCGATTTCCAGCAATTATTTATCAACAATATTCGATTGCAGGATGGAGGAACTGGTATTGGAGGAGCACGTCAAATTTATGGAACTCCGTCTGGCGTACGATTCAATACGCCAGGTGGCGGACTAAAATATTTCTGGGATTTCAATAATGTTGTAAAGTTTGATATGTCAGACAGTAGTTTCACTGGTCCAAATATCATATTGAGTAACACGTTAACGCTTAACAGTCAAGGTTTTGATCCGTCAGGAAATGGTAACTTTGCTAGAAATGGTGTGGATGTCAAGGTCTTTTCAGGCGGTGCAGTGAGAAACTTTTCAGACATCTCGGCAGGAGGAGGAGCCGACACTGATCTTGGAAATCTCGTTGCACAGACAGACATTAACACAAACCTGGATCCCGACAGTGGAGGCACTCGTAATTTAGGAGATGGGGTTAGAGACTGGCAAGACTTATTCATCAATAATATTCGATTACAATCTGGAGGCGTTGGCGTTGGCGGTGCACGTCAAGTTTACGGAACTGGTTCAGGTGTTCGATTTAATACGCCTTTTGGCCTAAAATATTTCTGGGATTTTAACAACGTTGCAGTGTGGGATATGTCCGACAGTAGTCTTTCAGGTCCGAACATCATACTCAGTGGATTTTTAGTCCTTAACAGCAGTGGTCTAGATCCCGTAGGAAATGGAACTTTCAGTAGAAATGGCGTTGATGTGAAAGTATTCTCAGGAGGAGCCGTCAGAAACTTTTCAAACATTGGTGCAACTGCTGGAGCCGACACTGATCTTGGAAACCTCATTGCGACTGCGGTAAATCAGGACTTGGATCCCGATGTTCATGCGACTCGTGATCTTGGAGCCTCAGCAAACAGATGGAACCAAATTAACGGTGTTAGTGGAGTTTTCAATACGATGAATATTAGTTTGGTTGCGACATTCGATAGTGCAACTCTCTTTTTTATCGATGCGTGTTTTATGAGCATTGACACAGTGACAGGCCTGAAAATTGGAACAGGAACATCGCAGAAAATTGGCTTTTGGAATAGTACGCCATTAGCACAGCAAACCGTAGCGTCTGACACTTTGGCAAATCTCTATACTCTTTTGAGGAATATCGGAATTGTTGGATAAAATACTTAAAACCCTGGGAATGATGATCTAAACATGGTCTGGACTGAACAAGGCGTCCTCGATGAGATTGCGACTCTTAAGGCAAAAATCACAGTGAAGATGAATGATCAACAAAGTGCAATAGATATTTACAAACAGTTCGAATTAATTAAACAAACATACGAGGCCGATGGAACCACGCCAATTCCAATCCTGGATAAAGGAACAAGTGCAGACATGAGCAACGCAAGAAAAGATGAAGTTTTTGACTCTTGCAAAACAAAGGCGGATTTAGTAACATGAGTGATCCAAAATCAAAAGATCCACTTGAATCACTGCCAAACATTGAAGAAGGAAATAACGGTGCTCGCCAACTTAATGCACAAGAGGAAATTGCAATTATCAAATCAGGTTACTATTCAATGAGAGCAAGTTTAGATTTACAATTCGAACAAACTGTTGGACAACTTTATGCTCAACTTTTAGAAAAAAATCAAATAGTTTCTGCGTTGCATGCAGAAGTTATGTCATTGAAAGACGAGAAGGTAAAACTGCAAGAAGAGATCAGCAAGATCAAGGCAGTAAATTAAACCCTTTTTAACCCATAAAATAATAGGTAGATGACTTGGTAACCAGTAACGCTAATCTAATTTATGGTGTTTTACAAAACGTGGGGAGATCAATTCATCTCGACGAAATTGTTGAAAAAGTTAATGAGACAAGGACAGTAAGACGAGTGAACGTCCAGGAATTATTATCACGTATGATACGAAAGAATGAAGTAAAGCAATCGGGAGACTACTATCAAATTGGCAACTAAGAAAAAAACAGTAGAGGAAGTAAAGGAGGCAATGGTCGAGACTGAGGACGCAGTTGACATGGAAATTTCAGCATTGCCTGGCATCGGAGACATTCGTTCTAAAAAATTAAGAGACGCTGGAATTTTTACGATTATCGATTTATCAATTTCACATCCAGTTGAAGTGGTTGATCTCACTGGTGTTGATATGGAGGTAGCGACAAATCTAATTGACAAAGCAAAACAAATTTTGATTGAGAATGGTGTCATTGCAAAATCCACGATGACAGGTAGAGAACTTTATGAATATCGAAGCCGTCGAATCGATAGAGTTTTGACAGGATCATCTCATCTTGACGAACTCTTAGGAGGAGGTGTAGAGACTGAATCGATTACAGAATTTTACGGAATTTATGGTAGCGGTAAAACTCAAGTGTGTCATACTGCAGCAACATTGATCCAACGTCCAGTAGCAGAAGGAGGACTTAATGGCACAGTGATTTGGATTGACACTGAAAATACTTTCAGGCCAGAAAGGATCATCGATGTTGCAATGAACAAACTAGGCAAAACGAAAGAGGAAGCAATAAAATTCCTGGATAACATTACAGTTTTACGAGCATTCAATTCGGCACATCAGATTCAACTAATCGATAATTTGTCGCACTACATGACGGAAGACCTCCAGGATAAAACAGCAGAGGATCCAAAGCCACGACTTTTGATCATCGATTCGCTTACTGCATTATTTAGAACTGAATTTTTAGGCCGAGGAACTTTGCAAAATCGTCAGTCAAAAATTGGTGCAATGATGAAAAAAATTACACGAGTAATTGAAACCTGGAAACTTGCTTGTATTATTACGAATCAAGTGATGAATGATCCAGCCAGTCCTTCGTTCATGGATTCAGTTAAACCAGTAGGCGGAAATCTTGTTGGCCATTTATCGACTTATCGTTTGTACATCAAAAGAGCAGGAAAGAAAAGGATTGTTAGATTTGTTGACAGTCCTGCACATGCAGAGAGTGAAGTTCTGATTGATATTGACGTTGGAGGAATCAAGAATGCCGAAAAGTAAAGTGAGAGTTCTTACACATCCAATAAAGGATGATGACAGAAAGGTATTCGAAGCGATTCGTGATCCAAGTTACCATAATTTTGCTTTAATGAGTGTCACTTATGGAAATGAAAAAACCGTTGCGATTGTTGCAATCAATCGTACACCCGACAGAAATTTTCTGATGGAGCCGATTTACATTAAACCAACTAGATCAATGATGAAAAAATTATGTGATCCAGATGGAAAACATTTATCGAGGTAGCGTAATTGCTTAGCATGGTTGCAGTTGAGTACAGGCCTGAACAAGTTTTTGCAGGAGAAGTTATCAAAAAGACGATGCCAAAAGGCTATCAATTTGTTTACGAGATGGAAGTCACTGGTCTAAAACCGATTGATGGAATAGAAATTCCATTCTGCAAGCCAGACATCGTTCTGATCCATCACGAAAGAAAAATCAAAATTGCGATTAGACTTAACGGAACTTTTCACGAAAATAAAATTCGACGAAGAAAGGATGAATTTCAGAAACTTGTTTTGGAAGGAAACGGCTGGAAAGTTGTCGACTTTAATCATAATGAAATGCCTGGGTTATGGTTTGGAAACAAGGAAAAGCATGAAGAAAGACAAAAAGCCCTTCACGAAATCCTGGAAAAGTTGCAGTTTGTGTGGTAATCGTAGTCATTTACCCCTCCCTAATCCACTGGTCTTTTGATGACGTAAAATAAAACAAAAAACAAATCAAAACATACATAATTAAAATTTTTTTTTTAAGTAAAAGAAAGAAAGAAAGAAGAAGTTCTGCTATTGGAGGTATCAAATAGCAAATCATATTCTAAAAAGGTGAGAGGTTTTGATTTTATTTATTTATTTTCTGAATCAATTTTTTTCAGTAAAACGTTTAACTTCGTACTTTGCTAATTAGAATATGGTAAGTAGAGCAGAAGTTAGAATCTTGAATATGTAGATTGACATCAGTCACACCAGGTGAGAAGTAGTCGAAATCGAACTAACTGATCTTGCAAACAATATGAGCGTCGCTGTTTTCAAAAATACCTACAAACCAATTCTGAAAAGAAAATTTGGTGAGACTGTAGAGTATGTCAGAAAAGAAGGAAAATGGCGTTATCGTTTCGAGTTACACCCAGACGTAGTGAATGAGCCTCAACAGACGATTGATGAGCACATTGAAAAGAAATCTTGATACTACTTTGTTAAGTAAAATGTCAAGTTTGCAGAGGCATGTATGGCCGTTCAAACAGATTCAGATACGAGGTGCCGTCAAGGTTCGAGGAAAAACCCTGGATGGAGGAACGAAGATGCGAAAACTGTTCAATGAATGGCCTAATGCGAGAAGGAGAAAGGTATTGCTCGTTGTGTGCCAGGATGATTGAATATGGCTTGGATAAAAAAAAGCGATTACGTCAGAGAGAACAGAAAAACCAGGCCAGCAAACGGTAGAGTTTCAAATAAACCACTGCCAAGGCACATCACGAAAGGAAAGAATCCTAATTGGTCCTTAGTCAGTGCACGGTTAATTTGGTGCCCAAAATTATGCCAGCAGAAATCGAATGGAAATTATGGCAGAAAAACGTATGATCCAGTCACGAAGCATTGCTACGGTTGCAACTGCCAATTTTAAATATTTAAGAGCGAGCAACGATTTTAGAATCTTATGGGTAAAGTAGAAGACTGTGTTAGCAGAGTTTTATCTGGCAAACTCAGTGAAGGGGAGGAACCCACTGATCAAGATTTAGCAATAGCATTTTCAGAATGCCGAGATGACCATCCAGGCGGAGATGCAGGTTTTGGAGAAACGTTATCTCAAGAAGGACTTCTTACAGTTGAGGCAGAATGTCCTCCAGGACATCACTTTTGCGAAGAAGAAGGAAAGTGTATGCCAATGTCTGATGAAATCGATGAAGAGTCAGTACAAGAAAACGCAGACATCAATGGTTCACTGGCTCAAGCAATGCACGAACAACAATTCGGAGAGAAATTAATTGATCAAGAAAGTTTTGTTGAAATGGTAAATTCATCAAAATATTTGTCGGCAGAAAACAAGGACTCAGTTTTAGGAATGGCTTTTAATTATTATGAAAAAATATTTTTCCATGATGAAGTTGAAAAAGGTGCAAGTTTTGACAATGTAACAACTCAGGAATTTCTTACAGTAGTTAATGAAGTAATGCAGGCTTATCCTCACATCGATATTACAAAAGAATTTCTGGCAAGAAAAATGACGGAACGTGGATTAGACGCAATGATGGTTTACGAATTTGTTAGAGACCAATTAACGATTGAAGAACGTGACAGGCCAGACGAAAAATGGCCAAACGTTACGAGTATTTTCCCAAACTCTGAAATCGGTCATCACGATTCGGGAATGACAGTTCCTAACATCAATGCAGAGGATGACTTCAAACCCGACGATATTCTGTTTGGCGGAGAACCTCGGGAAGATGTTTCAGAATCTAAAAAAAAACGACAATAGAACAAAACTATGAAAACCCAGAAGACGACGACATAGCAAACAATCTTGTTGACGGTGGTAACATTATGGACTTAACAGAAATTCCTATGGAATTTGATCAATGGCCTCCAGAAGCCCAGGATTTTATTAGCAGATTTTTGCAATCACGTGAGATTATTTCAGTCAATGAATTAATCGACCTGGAACATCAACTGGCACTAATGGGAATGCCAGAAGACATGGTGCATGTTGCGTTAATGAAAGCGTTTGGAAATCACGATGCAATGGAGCAAGACATGACGGCAGAAATGCCAACTGGATTAACAGAGCCAAAAAAGGATGACTTTCCATTCAAAGTCATGTCTGATAGATGTCCGCCTGGCCAAACGTTAGACGGAGATTCAGGTGAATGCGTGCCAGATGGAATGAAGAAAGCAAATCAAACTGAACGAGTGCACCATGTTGCAAACTCTGCAATGAATCACAGGCCGAAAGAAGTAGGTCCAGTGACAATGATGGACACTGATCCAAACGAAATGCCACGTCAAAATATGGGATGGCCTCAAAACACGTCGACAACAAGTGGAGTCTTTGCACCATTAGAGCCGACATTACAGCCATTAGAGCCAAGTTCGTCAAACATGCCTTGCAATCCTGGAGACCTTTTGAATCCAGTAAACGGAGAATGCGAGCCAGAAAATTTGATCACTCAGAACACACAGGAAAAAATTAATTATCCAGATCACATAGAAAAAATACAGGAAGGATGTGGTTGCAATAATGTTATCGAAAAAGCACTCGAAAACATCGAAAGTCAGTAATTATCGTTACGGACGAAACAAGGAATATGACCGATTAGCCTGGGCAAGAAAAGAACGAAAAGCATTCTTAGGCGGAAGGTTCCGAGGTTCTAAAATTTCTCAACCCTGGATCCGAGTAATGGGATTCAATCCCGATATTGATCTTTGGTATGTGACGCCTAAAGGTGTCTACTTTGAACAAATCAAATCCTCCAGGTATCGCAGGCCAGTAATCTCTAAGGAAGAAGTTGATAAGTTGAAACGTTTTGCTGAATTTGTTGGAATGAACAGTCCGCATTATTGGATAGGATATGTTTTGCTCCAGCCGTACAAGCCAACAATCGAGATCCGATTGAATTAGATAACCTTTTTAACCCAATCTAACCCTGGAATATTACCAATGCCATACAAACAAGCCAAGGGCCATCTGCTTTGCGATCAACAAATTTTTGATATTATTGAAAAGGAGCATTCTTCGACTGCAATTCCAAAATGGAAAATCGTCGATGACATCTGTAAAACTAGCAAACATTTTGCATCATTGAAAAGGAAGTGGGGAAAGAGTGTCGGGAAATAATGATCTCGTAAAATCTTCATCATTTTTGATGATGGACAAAGCCGACGAGCAGTTGATAATTAATGCAGACAAGGCCGTAAAGCAAGCAATGGTCTACGAGTTCAACGTTGGCGGAAAGAAAAAACACGAATTAACGTACGTCGGACTTAAGCATCTCACGTTGCTCATGTCTCAAAATGGCAATCCATTAGAGGTTATGGAATCAATCTGTGAACAGAAAAACGATATTTGGTATGCAACGTACAAAGTGCGAAATAAAACAACTGGTCACGAATCTGTAGGAATTTCAGAATGCCCAGTGAATGACGGTGGAAAATATGATCCATTCGGAAGAACCAAAGCAATGTCAAAGGCAGAACGAAACGCCTGGAGGAAACAAATTCCCGAATTGAAAATTACTGAATTAATTAAAGCAGCATTAGCGAAAGGAGAAACTCAAGAAATCAACACAGAGCCAAGCGATGTGCAACAAGAAACTGGCGTTTGCCATTGTCCTTTTGAACTTATGGCAAACAGTAATGGCAAGTGTGGAAATTGTCAAAAGCCACTAACGATTGGCCAGATCAATGCTTTGGCCAAAAAATGAAATCCTATAGAAAAAAACCTGTTGTAGTACAAGCAGAGCAAATTCACGGAGAGTTTACTGTTCACACTTTAGAAGGAGACATGAAAGGAAAGCCTGGTGATTATCTTATAATTGGAATTGAGGGAGAGCAATATCCCTGCAAGAAAGAAATTTTTGAGAAAACATACGAGGAAGTAAAGGCAACATGAAACTGACAAAACTGACAAAAAATGATTTTGAATGGTTTGACAGAATTGGAGTCAATGAAGAACGTATGGATATAATCCGAGAGAATCAAGAGAAACTAGACAAGATTGATGAAGTGTCTGATTTGTTCAAATTTACCCCGACTTACATAATTAAAAAAATACTAAAGGGCGAACACGTGTGTAATGATTTCTCTTGTAACAGTGAAGATGAACATGAAAAACTTGATGACACATTAGAAACAGTGGAGAGTAAGTTACCACAAACTCGTAAAGTTATCAAAGATGGATTTGATTTTAGAAAATGATGTGTTGTGATTGTATAAATCCAAATTTTCATTGTGAGACTTGGAAACAGATGAGAGCACACTACAAGAGATGGCACTCGGAAGTTAAACGACCTGACAAATATTACACGAAAGAGGCTCGTGCAACATGAGGTGCAGAGTTTGTGGTAGATGTACAAAGCATTCTCAGCAGACAAGGCGTCCGTCATGGTTTTTTGAGCAGATGTGCAGTTTATGTTTCCTGGGCAAACTGAAAGGCGTTCCGCAATTACTGACAGTTCTAGTTAAATGAAATTTCCAAAAAAAAGATTTAGTGTAATTATGGCGGATCCGCCTTGGCCATATAGAGACAAAGCACACGCAGGCAAACGAGGAGCAGGTTACAAATATTCACTGATGACGGTTGATGACATTGCATCATTGCCGATTCAAGAAATTACGCAAAAGAACTGCGTGTTGTTTTTGTGGGCGACTCCGCCATTGCTAAAGGAAGCAATCTACATTTTGGAAGAATGGGGATTCG
>SDBT01019671.1_pt1 | contig 10575 bp, 5 predicted proteins | sample 2277101 | NCBI WGS metagenome assembly SDBT01 (sample SAMN10404973, study PRJNA504765) | marine sediment metagenome | isolation source: marine sediment core GS10_PC15, 103 cmbsf | place: Arctic Ocean: Southern Knipovich Ridge | collected 2010
GGCGGATGAACGCAGGAACCTGGCCGAGAAAATACAAAGGCGGCAGGATACAATACGCCAATTGGCTGATGAATTTGGTTCCACAGCACTTACGAGCCGCCAGGAGATGATGCTCCAGCAGGTGGCAAGCCTCCAGAATGAACTTATTGACATTAATATTCGCCGGATATCCATGGAGACCCAGATTCAGGTGCAGGAAAGTGGGGCCGGAGAAGTCACAACACCTGGTAGTTTGATTGAAAGGCGAAATGTGGTCATCAACTCTGATCCTGTAATTGGGGCCTTGACAAGCAGCATTATACGGTATGAGGAGCTTATTGTCGTCGGCCAACAAACGATGACTCCGGGCAATCCCGAACTTAAGCAGAGAATGGAGGTATTGAAAACACTGAAAGAACGTCTCGTGCAGCGACGCAAGGAAGTGGCTCAAGAGTTTGATAAGAATTTTGAAGCTGAACTTGCCAAAAATCGCGATCGTCGTTTAGCTGAGCTTAAGGTTCAACTGGAGCAAACCATTCAGTATGAACAGCGGATTCGCGAAAAGCTGGCAAAGCAGGATATGGACACAATTGGCATAGGTCGCAAACAATTCACTATCGATGACCAGAAAGAGCAACTCGCTCGTACCAAAGAGATGTATGACAGAATAAACAAACGCATCGATCAAATCCAGTTGGAAAGGAAGAGGCCGGCACGGATTTCTATTGCGTATGGGGCCAGTAGTGTTCCGGCCCAGGGCAAACGGAGAAAGCTGGCAGCGGCACTCGGCTTTGGCGGATTGGCTTTAGGCGCCCTGTTGGCCTTGCTGCTGGATAAGGCGGATAAGAGTCTGCATGATCCCGAGGATGTGGTAAGACGTGTAGGTGTGAGAATAATCGGCACAACGACCAGTCCAAAACACATTGATAAGCTGTTGCTTGGTCGGCAACTTGCAGACGATTACCAGGCAATTCGTGCCAATCTTGGCCTGCTTGACGGCGATGCTACATCTAAAGTCATAGTAGTTACCAGCCCGGGAATCGGCGACGGCAAAACAACCTTTGCCGTTAACCTTGCAACAAGTTTCGCGCAATCGGGGGAAAAGGTGCTGCTGATAGATGGAGACCTCAGAAAGCCTGACATTGCTGAAATGCTGAATCTTCCAAAGGGTACGAGAGGTCTTCAGGACCTGCTCTTTGGAAAAGAATTTGAAAAGCTGGTGTACAATACAGGTACCACCGGCGTGCATGTTTTGGCGGCTGATCATCGAAATGCTTCCGATGCGCTTGATCTTCTCGGCAAGACCCGTACCGGCGAATGCATCGGGAGGGTCAGCGCCGATTATGACCATGTGATTATTGATACACCACCGGTGCTGGCATTTTCCGACGCACTATTGTGGGCCAGGATGGCCGACGGGGTGATCTTGACGAGTTTTGTGGACCGTACATCAAGGCTGGATCTGAAGGAAGCAATTAACCGCCTGGAACGGGCCGATGCCAAAATATTAGGTACTGTGGTCAACAACGTCAAAGTCACTCACAGTTATCACCGCTACGGGTATGGCTATGGCTATGGACAGACAACTGACGGCGACCGAAAGCGAAAATCCGACAGCCGCCGCCGGGCAGAAACATTACTGCTTACGGCAAAGCCGAAGGATGAGACCGACAATGAACCGAATTCTTAGCACGAGCCTTTCGCTGCTGCATATTTAGGTCCTGATTCAAATATGGAGTTGATTGTTATACACGAGCATAAAGGAGGTCCGGATTACAACAGCGATTTGCTGCGCTTTGCTCTTTCAAACGAACCGGTTGCTTCTGTTACTCTTGCCGGTTTAGGCAGCAGTTGTCGCTTTGGCAGCCGAAAGACCGTTTGCATAGCTGTTCCGGCCCAATGGGCTGTGAAATCTCGCAAAGACGGCCCGAGGATAATCAGTTATGAACAAAATGAAGTGACGTGTTGTCGGGAACGAACTGAATATGCCAAGAATGACTGGTTTGTCATATCAAATGGCAGATTTGTAACAAGTGCCCACTGGCAGTGGTTGCGCGATGTATTGAATTCGGTTGCCGCCGACGTGGTCACTGTGAATATGTCCGCGAGTCTGGCTGCTTATCGCGAAAAGGTACGTATTACCCCGGACAGTAATGTGGTGGGTTTCCGCAGGTGGTATCTGGACTCTGCTCAACCTGCCGAAGTCCCATCTGACTGGCCGCATCACGTGTTCATAAGAACCGGCGTTCTTACGAATCTGTTCGCCGATGGGGCTGTAACGCTTGCTTTTGAACAGTTCATTTCAAGATGTCGAGCTAATTCCGTTAGGCTGACTTGTCTCGAGGTCGCAGGGACTGTGCTGGACCTGGAAACAGAAACGGGATTGTTGAGTTTCTTAGGGAGCACACTCAATTCGAAGAAAGTTCGCGGTTCGAATGAAAATACCATTGCTGATAGTGCAAGGCTTTTTGGCAAAATAGTAACAGGAAAAAATGTGTATATTGGCCAAAATGCAGTGATATCCGGCCCCGCAATTCTTGCAGATAACGTCATAATTGGTGATGGCGCTGTCGTGAAAAGTTCCGTAATCGGGCCCGGTGTTTCGGTGCGTCAAGATGAGTTCGTGCAGAATCGGGTCTTGACAAAAGAGCACGAACACGAGGAGCAATCCGTGCAGCTCGCCGAATGTAACAGGATGCGACTGCCACAAGGCAGCATCGATTACTTCGGCGTACAAAATGGTAAGAACGCTTTTCGAAAGTGGTCCATATTCTCTTATGCTGTGTTCTTCAAAAGGATTTGTGATTTTGTCGGGGCCGCAATCGTGTTAACCTTTTTTGCGCCGGTTTTTCCCATAATTGCGGTCGTGATAAAACTAACTTCGCCTGGGCCGGTTTTTTACAAGGCCGGACGTCAGGGACTGCACGGCGCGCAATTCAATTGCCTTAAGTTCAGAAGCATGACTGTCGGTGCTGAAGAAATTCAGGAGAGGTTAAGGGTGGTCAGTCAGGTTGATGGCCCACAGTTCAAAATGGAAAACGATCCGCGAGTAAATGCGATTGGACGTTTTCTGCGCGATACCTACCTGGACGAAATGCCCCAGTTTATTAACGTTCTCGTGGGCCAGATGAGTATTGTGGGGCCTCGACCGTCCCCGGAACAAGAGAATTCATTATGTCCCTACTGGCGGGACGCCAGATTATCAGTTAGGCCTGGCATAACAGGCCTGTGGCAAATATGCAGGACCCGAGAGGAATCTAAAGACTTTCAGGAATGGGTGCATTACGATACCAAATATGTGAGAAATTTGTCTGCCCGGCTTGACTTGTGGGTGTGCTGGAAAACGGCACAGAAGCTCATAAATAACTTTATCGATCAGTTCTAACTCCTCATTCCACCAGTGTCTCAACTTATTTCAAGCAACAAATAGGGCAAAAAAATGAGTAGGAAAATCAACTGGAAGTTAATGTTGGTCGTGTTGATTAGCCTTGTTGTGTTAGGCATAACAGCATACGGCCTGCGCAAGTGGAATCGCCTTCATCGTGCCGAGACCGGTCTTGAGCTTGGCAGCAAGGCCTATGAGAATGCTCAGTGGGCCGAAGCGGCGCAAAATCTGGGCAGGTATCTTGGAGTCGAACCTGATGATATCGATGCGCTCATGAAATACGCTCAGGCCCAGTTTAACATAAAACCTCTTAAACGAAGCAATATTTCGCAGGCAGTCAATGCGTATAGAAAGGTCTTGAGGATAGACCGGACCAATAGTGAAGCCGCGACGAAACTGATAGATATATACATACAGTTGAATCTGCCTGGAGAGGCTGAGTTGATTGCAACACAGCAACTCGAAACTATCAGTGATAATACTATTCGCAGAATGCTTGCAAGAGCACTTCTGGAGCAACGCAAGTTTGCCGAGGCGGCGCGGGAGTTGAATGGAATTATTGAGGATAGTTCTTCAGAAGTTTTGGCGTATGATATGCTCGGGCGACTTACCGAACTGCGGCCGGATGACTTTTCTGTAACTGCCGAGCACTGGTTCAGCCAGGCGATCCGGAACAATCCTTCTTCAGCGCAGGCTTATGTCATTCGTGGCGCATTTTATCTGAGGCATGGACGGCTTAACAAGGCCTTGGCGGATCTCGAACAGGCCGAATTGTATGATTTGTCTGATACGTCGGTACGACTTATCTTGGCCAGAGAATTTGTAAATGCCGGCGCTTTTGACAAGGCGATATCTCATATTGAAGCCGTTTACCAGAGCCAGCCGGACAATATCCTGCTTTGGCATGTCTGGGCGATCCTTGCTCTTGAGAGGGGCTCAACGGAGCAAATGCAGCAAATCGCTCAGAATGGTCTAAAGGAACTCGAGGCAGATTCGCTTGTCTTTATGCCCGTCGCAGCGGAATTGTTTATCCGAAGTGGGGATTTTAAGCGTGCCTCCGATTGCATCAGCGAATTGAAACAAAAGGAAGTCAGCTCAGTAACTGTTGCGTTTTGTGAAGGCCTTATGGCCGAGCAGCAAGGGCAATGGGCCCAGGCTGTGAAGCACTGGCGCCAGGCAATGCAGTTGGGACGACAGTCTGAGGGTATCCACCTGGCGGTGGCCTCAGCTTTTGTGCAACTGGGGGACCGTCAATCGGCTATTCAGCAGTTACGAACTTTTCTTAGCCAGAATGAAAATTCTTATCGTGGTCACCTGGCCTTTGCAAGACTCCTGGCCGAAGCTGGAAACTGGTCTGAAGCTGCTGAGCACGCACGCGCTGTTCTGCAAATTAAACCTGATAGTCTCAAAGGACGCTCTGTTTACCTGCGCGCCAGGATGCAGCTTTTGGCACGAGGAGAAATGTCGGACAATACGCAGATGTGGGGAAATATAGAAGCAGACATGGCTAAGTTCCAACGAGATAGTGATAACGCACTTGGTGCGAAATTGTTGGGAGTAAAGATGGCATTACTTCGCCAGCAATTCGACCGAGCCGAACAACTCATAGTTGAATTGAAGAAGAGTTATCCGGCGAACATAAAGGTTGCTTTGGCCCGGATAGATGTACTGCTTGCGAGAAATGAAATTGACCAGGCTGTGGTTGAACTTGGCAATATTACTGAGGTGTTTCCGGGATCAGTAACAGCAGTGAAGTACCTTGTAAGTTTGTTGGCGAGACAGGATAAGTTCTCCGACTGCAAACGCGTTATTGCCGAGGCCATCGAACGTGCCCACGGCCCTGCGAGTAAACGCCAGTTGCAGCTTATGCTTGCGGACATATACGCCGCTTCTGACGGGCCGGCCAGGGCATATGAATTTCTTAAACCCGTAGCTGGCCAAACACCTGATGATATCCCGATCAAGAGGCGGTTACTCGATTTTGGCCAGGCGATAGAAAAGACTGAGAATCTGCAGCGACTTGTGGATGAGATTAAGTCCATAGAGGGCCAGGATGGCTGGCAGTGGCGCTATGAACAGGCAAGGCTGTGGTTTGCGTCTGATACCTTTAGCGAGTTCTACCCGCGGATAGTTCCGCTTTTGAGAGAGAATCTTCTTTCGAATCCTGATAACCAGGCCAGTCACCGGCTTTTGGCCGCGAACTACGAGCGGGCCGGCGAGTTGCAACTTGCCGTTTCGGCCTATCGTGAGATATTAAGTCGGTCGCCCGACGATGTTGAGTTGATAGTATCAACAGTTGCCGCGATGTATAAAGCTGGAGAATACGACCAGGCTGACAGCATACTGGCCCAGGCTGCGAGGCGAAAACTGTTGGATACGCGTCTGTCGAAGCTGGAGCTTTATAGTTATGTAAGGCAGGGCAAGTTGAATCCGGCAGGTGATATTCTTGAACAATTTCTGGCCAGGACGCCCGAGGATAACAACTTGCGGTTTTCCCTTGCCCTCTTAAGAATGCAACAAAACAGACTCGATGAAGCAAGCGAATTGTTGAATCAGTTGCTCCAGAATGATCCTGATTCCCTTTTAGTAACAGCCCGGTTGGTGGAGATTAACCTCCGACAGGGTAAAGACGATGAAGCGTTAGAGCTTTGTGATAAGATGGTGAATCGGCTTAATAACGCACCAGCTTTACTGCTTCGCGGCAGAACATACGCCGGATTAGGGCAAATGTCGTTGGCTAAGGAAGATATGGAAAAAGCCGTTGCCATGGAGCCGGATGGACTGAGAACATTAATGTTCAAAAGCCAGATTCATCAGTCAATGGGCGAGCTTACCGAAGCGGTGCGAACGATAAGGAGGGCGGCAGCGATTGCACCCCAGGATTACCAGGTGCAAAAACAAGCTGCGTTAATACTCCTCGCATCGCAGGACGAACAGACAAAACGTCAGGGTGGTGAGTTTCTCGATAAAGCTTTGGCCCTGAATCCGGATGATGCCCGGTTGTGGCTCTATAAAGCGCAGATGCTCCTGTCTGAAGCGACTGCTCCATCTGTTGACCAGGCCGTGAGTATTCTAAAAAAGGTAACTACCCAGCAGCCCAAAGTCCCGCAAGCATGGGCGATGCTGACGGGACTGTATCTCGAACAGGATGAACCGGCCCAGGCTATGGATTTGGCATTGCAAGGTCTTTCCTATCTGCCGAATGACAAAATATTAATGCTTGCCAAAGCGCGTTGTGAAGCAGCGCGGTCACCCATACTTGCGATTCCAACGCTTAAGGCGCTTAGTGATACATATACTGATGATGCCGATGTTGTGATCCCCTTGGCCGAAACATATGTTATGGTGGGCCGGCATCCAAAAGCTGTAGAGCTTCTTAAATCACGGTTGGTCTCGGCCAAAGGTGCCGATGCAAGAAAAATGAATATCGCTTTGGCCGTAGCTCTGTACGAAAACGGTGACATCGAACAGGCACGGGAAAAATTTGCGATACTGTACAAAGAGCAACCGGATGACCCTGCTACTGTCCTGGCTCACTCGCTGGTGCTCAAAAAGCACCACCGATGGCCTGAGTTGGCTGAAAATGCTCTCGGCTGGTATAAGAGCCATCCACAAGATATAACCACCTTGCTTTCAATAGCCCAGGACCTTGCAATGAGTCAGGAAAGCCAGGCGAAGAAAGTAGCCGAGGATATCCTTCGCACGATTATTGATAACGATTCTGATTGTGTTGACGCCTTAAGCTCACTGGCAGTACTTATGCATATGTCGGGGCGTTCTGTCGCCGCTGCAGACCTTTATGAAAAGGTTCTCAAACTCGACCCTGACAGGCTTACAGCACTTAATAATCTGGCGTGGATATTATGCCAAGAACAGGACAAATGTGAGCAGTCGCTTGAACTCGTCAGACGCGGTCTTGCAAAGAATCCGAACTACATTGATCTCATCGACACAAGCGGCATGGTTCACTACCGACTGGGTCGGTACGACAAGGCGGTGGAAGATTTTACAAAGTGCATAAAACTGTATCGTAGTGGAGCAAGTGCTGTTGTAGGTTCATATTTTCATTTGGGCAGAGCGCTCCAGCGACTCGGGCAGGAAAATGAGGCGATAAGTAACTTGAAAAAGTCGTTGGATCTTAACGTACGAATCGGGGGCCTGTCCCCGGTAGAGGCGGCTGAAGCCCGGCAGCTATTAGCGGAACTTTCGGAGAAACCAAATTATGTCCCAATCACCAATTGATTTAACTGTTAATCAGGATGAAACCCGTTTGGCACCTTCTCGCGCGGTGCTGCTGAACAAGCGTCAGTGGTCGTATCTCCAGAGACGCTATCACATGACGCCGAGAGAACTTCAAATTGCCCAGTTGATCTGCCAGGGATTAGGCAACGAAGAAATTGCGAACAGACTGAAGATTAAGCACGGAACTGTCAAAACCCATGTTCGCAATCTTTACCGAAAGCTTTGGGTGCACAATAAAATTCTAATGCTTTTGCGGTTCATTGAAGACACAAACGGGCTCTTGAACAAAAAAGTTACTTAGCAGCAGGACCGCTGGTATAATACCACACCACAAGGGGTAAAGCTGAACTGGCAACCTCCCGGCACACGAAAAAGTCATCACATAGTGTGCCACCCACCTCTCACCTTTTAATTCATTCCTTTATCGGACATTAAGGTTTTTTATTGAAATTAAACCTTTTTTGAAGTCATTCTATACCACTATAAGCCTACCTATAAAGTATTAGTCCATGAATTGTAGATAACTATGTCTAATTTGTACTATTAGCGGTTTTTGCTGGAATTCTCTTGATTTTTGGTCCTGCTTTTTGCTATAATTCTAACTTACTTTGACGAACTTGCTGGAGATGGAAAAAGCGGGGTGCGTTTGCGTGAACCACTGGAAGATATAAAAGAATATTAGCAAACAAGGAAACTTTGTGCTTGACAGTTACCGAGCGGGCTACTATAGTTAGTTACGACTTCGGATAAATAGGTACTCAGTGCCTTGTTTATATCAAGGTGGCATATCACACGTGGGGGATGGATTCCCATAATAGACGGGGGGTATTGTCTAACATTATGTGGCAATGCTTTCGGTGAAAGGGTTTTTGTCAGGGACGCTCTCGATAAAAGTAATAGGGAGTGTTGTCTTACGTTTAAAAGAGCGGAGAAGCAGTGACTATTGGGATTAAGAGAGGATTCTTTCGTGTCGCGGCATCGCTAAATGGCATGCTGTATATCCGTGTGGCACGTCATATGTGAGGGAAGGATTCCCATAATTGACCGGCGTGTTGTCTAACCGTGTTGTCTAACATCATCTGGCAATGCTTTCGGTAAAAAGGGTTTTTGTCAAGGACGCTCCCGATGAAAGTAATAGGGAGTGTTGTCTTAATTTAGAAGAGCGGAGAAGCAGTGACTATTTGGTTTGGGAGTGGGCTCTTTCGTGTCGCGGTATTGCTGCGTGCAACCGTAGCAGTAACCGTTGCGCCCATAATGAGCACTTCCGAACATATCCCGATTGATAGATTTAACTCTGCACGTTCTCGATCATTGGCTGCTGCCCGGTTACCTTATCGAGCAGCTTACTTTATTTGTTTTTCACCCGCCTTTATTTTTGCCAACCTTCCCCGCGGCCCCCCTCTCCCGCCAGGAAGATTGCTTCTCAAGTAATTGTATTTGCTTGAGTGTATTTGATTAATGAGAGAAAAATGAAGAGAGATGAAAATGATGAAAAGTTTAAAACTAATATTACTGTTGTTCATCACTCTGTTCCTGATGAATCAGCCGGCCCTTGCTATACCGACGTATCAGGTCTGGAGCGAGGATTTTACCTCCGTTGGAAGTATTGGACTGGACCATGATAGTTGGTTTGTAACAGATTTCGAGTTCACACTCACTGCGGTTGGAACGTATCAAGCCGACGGTAGCGAAGGGCAGAAACAGACCCTAAGTCTAACATCGTCTACATTGGTCCTTACCATACTGGAAGGTGAGCAGGGAACGATTACTATCACAGATGCTTCTAACAATGTTTTGACACCTCTTACGGTAGTGACGCCAGTAGGTAGTACGGGATATAACAATCCGGCAACTGATGCGGACATCAATGTTTTAACGGACAATGATCCTGCTGTTATCAATGATGGTTTTTCTGACAAAGATTTTCTGCCTGATGGTGACTTCAATAATCACTATCCGTTTAGTATAGATACACCCTCCGACTTCCTCATCTATGACATTGGTGAGTTCGGTCCTGAAGGAGAAGTTCATAATTACAATGCTGACACTTCTGACCCTGACTACGTACCCCCGCCAATTCCCCTTACTGAAGGTAGCTTGGGCGAGGAAAAAACCTTTACCGTCTCCATCATTGGCTTCACTATGGTACATTTTGACCTTTATGGTCTGGAGTCCTACGTTGACGGGAATAGTGAACTGCAGGCTACATGGCAGATCAATCCCGCCTCGCATGACCTCACTTTTATCCCTGCTCCGGGAGCTGTTTTGTTAGGCAGCTTTGGTATCGGTATTGTTGGCTGGTTGAGGAGACGCAGGACGTTGTAGGAGTGAGTAGAAAGAAGAGTGGCGCCTGTTGCGCCGCTGGAGTAGATGAACAAAAAATCGAAGTATTAATTACAGGATTGAAAACAGGAGAGTAAGAATGACAAAGTCAAAGATCATTCTACTGACATTTTGGTAAGAAAGGAGATGTGTTTGTGAAAAAAATTGTACTTACAACCTTGATAATTTGTCTGTTTGCCTCTACGGCATGGGCAGGTCCGACATTCAGTTTCAGTCATGGCGATTTGATGGGATTTACACAAATTGCTCCGCTTCCATCGACTTTTGAGTTATTAGGTGTAACTGACGTTGTAGGTGATTACACCAACGGGGGGCGCGGCATGATCGGAGAGGTTGGCTACTACGGCTTCTTGAATGCCGGTAGTGTCTTTATCGGCACCGAGGCCCTCCCTGACTTAAGCGGATTTACTGATTACGCACTGAGGCTCAGTAATGACAACGAACAAAGTTGGCAGGTAGGATTATTCGTAGCCAGCGGCTCCGAATTCACTTCTACTGATCTAGTTATGTTGGAGCCTGGCGAATCAGTGGACCTTTCCATGTCCCTTGTCGGTGATCTTACTTCTATTGGGTTCGTGGTTGCTACCGGCAATGAATCGCTTGATGCGTACCATGTTTCGGCGGCC
>SDBT01019672.1_pt1 | contig 10575 bp, 12 predicted proteins | sample 2277101 | NCBI WGS metagenome assembly SDBT01 (sample SAMN10404973, study PRJNA504765) | marine sediment metagenome | isolation source: marine sediment core GS10_PC15, 103 cmbsf | place: Arctic Ocean: Southern Knipovich Ridge | collected 2010
GATCCGGATACGGTGGATTTTCCAATTCCAGCCAATGACGACGCCATCAAATCCCTTGAATACATCTTTAGCTTTATTAAAGAAGCATTGACGGCTAAAAAGGAGCAATAATTTCATTTATCATTTTTCATTTTACATTTATGAATGATGAACAAGAAAAATCACCGGAGGAAGATCAGGAGGTAGAAACACCAGCAGAACCTGCATCCGACGATACGGCAGAACCGCAAGGTGACGCCGTAGAGACGCATGGCAATGCGTCTCAGGAGGATGCAACCGAAGAAGAAAAACCCAAAGAGGAAAAGAAGGAAAAAGAGGAGGAAATCGATGAGATGACCACATTGCATGAGCGCACGATTGCAGCCTTAAGTTATTTCGGCTTTCTGGCTATTGTTCCCTTTTATTTAAAAAAGGAAAGCAAGTTCTGCCGTTACCATGGCAAACAAGGTCTGACCCTTGCAATCATCTTCTTTCTTGCCAAATTCATCTCCGTTCTGGATCTGATTATGGATCTGGCCTTGATACTGCAGGCGGTTATTGCGCTCTGGATGGGATTTGTCGCTCTTTCCGGCAGATGGAAAAAAATGCCACTTATTTATAAATGGTCCTGTCAGCTGGAAGGTGCACTTTCCTTAAAAAACAAAGAGGAGGAAGCTGAGCAGCTTACCCTAAAGCCGAATCAGGTTAAAGAAGATGAGGCAGAAAAATAACTTTCATTTAAATCTCTGAAGGCGCGATTTCGCAATCGCGCTGGCGCGGAAACGATTCCGCGCCTTCAGTAAAATGGATATAAAATTTGTCATTTGTTATTTTAAATTTTAATTTAAAAACCATGTCAATTACAGCGTCACAAGTTAATGAATTACGTCAGCGAACAGGCATTTCTATGATGCAATGTAAAAAAGCATTGGAAGAGGCAAATGGTGATGAAGAAAAAGCCATTGAGCTTTTGCGGAAAAAAGGAGCAGATAAGGCTGCTGAAAAAGTAGATCGCCAAATGAAAGAGGGGATTATTCTATCTAAAGTGGAAGGTAATAAGGCCGTAATAGTTACTCAATATTGCGAAACAGATTTTGTCGCTAAAAACGAGGAATTCCTCGCAATTGCCGAAAAAGCAGCAGAAACAGCGCTGAAAGATGGCATTGAAGCTGCTAAAACCGGAGCCGAACCAGTTTTAAAAGACCTTTTCACAAAGCTTGGTGAAAATATGTCTATTGAAGTAGACGTACTGGAAGGGGAGGGGCTTGGTGAATACGTTCATACTAATAGTAAAGTCGGTACAATCGTTAATCTGGCAAAGTCGGATTCTGAAAAAGCGCGTGATGTTGCTATGCATATTACTGCTATGAATCCTAACGTTGTAAGCCCGGATGATCTTCCTGAGGATGTGGTCATTAAAGAGCGGGAGATCTGGACCGAACAGCTGAAGACTGAGGGTAAACCCGCAGAAATCATGGATAAGATTTTAATGGGAAAAGAAAAGAAATTCCGGGAAGAGAGCGCGCTTTTAAAGCAGACATTCGTAAAAGACGGCGATAAGACAATTGAGGAGTATTTGGAAGACAATACGGTTGAAACATTTGTCCGGAAGTCGATTTAGATAGGAATTTTGATAGTTTTTAGAATTTGGTTTAAAGATATTGACAATATTATTTTTTTTGGTATAATAATACATATAAGTCGGCATTAATTTGCCATCTCATTGTGTTTGAGTATGGCGAGTCATCTGACTATGTCTGCTCATTAAAAAGATAAGGAGAGAGAAATGAACAAAGAGAACATGATTATTGTCCTGTTGTTATTGGTCAGCATTCTTATTGCAGCGCCTGCCATGTCAAAGGAAACACCTTGTGGTGAAAACGTAGAGACCAAGGGTTCGTTTGGTCAGGCAACCATAAGTATTGAAGGCACTATTCATAAGTTTGGGTGGTATAGAAGTGGTCGCTATGGATTGGTAATGTGTTTAAATGAAAAGGTGCTTAAATCCTTTTCATATTTTTCCATTTCTGATCCGAGTAATCCCTTGAATCACTCCAAGGTTGTGAAAGCTGGAAAGAGTAAATTCTACCTACAGTTTATCGCTTCAGCTACCGATAATGTTATTTATCGGCTTGTTGTTGCGAAGGGTAGAGTGAGCAACGCATTAGCCATGCAGTCGGCTATGCGAGCAATGGGCTTTGAAGAAGTTAGTGTCTCGGGAACTGATGCTACAGTGGGTCAAGAAAAAGCTCCCGAGTAATTCTCTATCCTTTGAACAGACACCGCGCTCCACCCCGGGACATCGGGGGTGGAGCTTTTTTTATGTATATAAAAAAAGACGATGATAGCATCAAGGGGTATGCGGTTGAGATGTTTGTGATAGGGTTTTATTGACAGCTCCTATATATAGGTATATAATAGCTTCCTTTTTAACGTTGTCCTTATGAAAAATTATCCCAATAAAACATCTTTGCTTAAGTCGCCCCGCATGCGGATTCTTGTACTTATAGGCGCTCTTTTAGTGCCCGCCTGTGCAGCAACTCAAAAGCCAGAGCCTGCAACCATTCCTCCTCCTTCTGATTTATCTGATCAAATGGATTATGATGCAACTGTGAAAGGGACATGTATCAGGATACGCGAATTGCATGATAACTTACTTAGAACAGACCCGGATCAGCTCGATAAAATGGAAGAAGGTTTTTGGGAAACTCTTACTAACTGTGCTGATTTGGATGAGGCAGAAGAGCAAATAGGGGAGGGGAGATAATAGTTCTCACGAAAATGAGTTGTATGCCATAGAAAAATTTTAATTTGTTATAATGTTGGTATCATAATTTTAAATTAAGACTATGAAAAAAATAACTCTGTTAGTTATTTTAGTAATTACCATCATATTATCTGGCTGTGTGAAGCAGAACGGGGTTTTTGATACCAAGCAAGATGAATCTTCGCTCGAGAATGTAAATTCTACCCAGAAGCAAAGTGAGGAATTGCCACTAGCGCCACTACCAACTTTTAAAAAAATGGCGGGAGAAAAAATTTCCCATCCCGAATGCTCTGAATCAAATCCGCCAAGAATTGAGAGTGGCAAGGGTGGAAAATTTGTGAACTTATGTGATGAAGATGTGGAAGGGTATGATGCTGTTGTTCATGAATTTGAAAAAGAAAACCTGATTTTATTCATTAGGGCATCTGAATACGAAGAACAAAAACTGTATAAATATCGAAGAGATTCTACATATTCATTGAGGACAATTCTTACAAAACCTCCATTTGAAGAAGAGATTCTGGTAGATGATATTCAAGATCTTTTTGGCTGGCAAGCTTATTTTGAAGACTTAAACTTATTTTTTTGGCATGGCGAGGCAGAAGGTTGGACTAGTAGAGGATATAATTATTTTATTTTTGAACCAGCAAGCCGGGACTTTATCCTGTTTTCAGAATTTTCACCAATGAATGATCCTGCTATATATACAAATATTATCGGTTCAAAATCACCGCAAAAATTTTATAAAGAGTTTAGGATGGGGCCTAGTTTTGATGACTACAGGCTTTCCGATGACGATGTAGCGCTTATTATAAATGAAAAAACTTATACAAAAAAAGATGTTGACGAAGGCCATTTACCTTCTTCGGCTTCAGGTTGCAATCCGTTATATTTCTATGATGCTGATAGAGATAGATCGATTTTAATAGCAAAAAAATATTTGGAATATTTTCCCGACAAATGGCCATGTTTTGACCATGGATCTAATAACGTTTATGACAACGTTACAGGATATATCGACTTAATAAAAAATGAATCTATTCCCAATTAATAATTGCCAAAATTATTTAAATAAAGGGAAGATTTTTTTACAGCCTACAACAACTGCTTGTAAGATTCCCGCTTTCCCGCATTATTTTTCAGGCTGCTTTATTCCTTTCATAGAGTTCGCACAAAAACGGTTGGTAGATTTTAGAATTGTATTGACAAAACGCATATACATTAGTATTTTAACTAACCAAAACATTTAATAATTTTGAATCATTATGTCAAAAGAAATTGATTCGTCTATCGGGGAAACTTTTGTACGCGCAAGTCGCGAACTTGCGGAAGGAGAGCCTAAACCCGAACAGCTTGAAGCAATCGTTGCTGAGTTAAGCGATGAAGAACGCCCCAAATTTCGTAAGCTCTTTTCAAATCTTGCCGAACGCTTACAGCCGAATCGGGCCCAGCTTGAACAGACTGAGAAACTCTTCGGCAGGGATTTCATGGGTCCGGCACAGTTCGAGAGAGCCTGGGGCTTCTGTCCCGCGCCTGAGCAGATCCCAGTCATCCCTTTTTCGCCCGAACGCCTGGAACGCGCCAAGCAGTTAGGTATGATGTTGGTTCTGCATGTGGATAAAACTCCTGACGGCAAACCCATGACCATGAAAAATATGAACTCCATGCAGATAGAGTCTGGAAGGAATGAAAGTTTATTTCGCAGTGGTTGCGAAGCCGATTGGTATCAAGATGAAGATTATTACACGCAGGATGTCCCTCGCCTGAGCTGGAAGCTCGAAGCCAAAGAAGTATTGCGCGATTCCAACAACAGAAGTGAAGTGGGGCAGCTTCATCTGATTCTTGAGTATCTCAAAAATGCTGTTTTTGAAGGCATGGAAATACCCGCTGATTATCAGGAAGCGATTGAAGAATTTAAAGCTAGAAAAGTGGAAATTATTAAGTTAATGGAAAGACATGATACCTGGAAAAAGGCTTCTGAAATTATTGAAAATCTTAAACTCAGCAAACTGACCCGCGCAACCCCGGTGGAATTGATTCAGACCATTGAAACATATCACAGAAATACTTGTAAGCACTTATTCCCCATCCTCAAATCCAAAGACCACTACGAAGTTTGTGTACGGACTCCGCGCCGAAATAGCTCCGATGGACTGGTGTATATTGGCCGCAGCCCTAGGGATGGCGCGGATGTCAACGGCACTCCACCGGAAGTTCGCGAACGCAGTATAGGTGTGGCACTCTCCCTGCGGTCCTGAAAATTTGACATTTGCACTTTGAATATTTGCCGCACTATTTTTCAGGCTGTTTAATTCCTTTCATCGACATCTTAAATTTACCACTGCGCTCGTCGACTGCAAGAAGTTTGGTATTTACTATCTGACCTTCTTTAAGGAATTTGCTTACGTCTTCTACGTATTCGTCGGCGACTTCAGAAACGTGGATCATCCCTTCTTTGCCAGGCATGAATTCAACAAGGCCTCCAAATTCGAACATCTTGGTGATTTTGACGTTTTCGTAGACTTTGCCCACTTCCGGATCGGCTGTAATTGCCTCAATCCAGGTTTTGGCTTTTTCGCCTGGTTCAGATCCTACGGTAGTGATGATAACCGATCCATCGTCTTCAATATCAATTGACTGAACGCCGGTTTCGTCGATGATCTTATTGATCATTTCGCCGCCCGGGCCGATGATATAGCGGATTTTATCCGGATTTACCATCATAGAAATGAGCTGAGGGGCAAATTCGGAGAGTTTTTCACGAGGCGCACCGATTACTTTACCCATTTCCTCCAATATATGAAGACGGCCTTTTTTGGCTTGTTCTAATCCTTCTACAAAAATATGGTCTTCCAAACCTTTGAGCTTGGTATCCATCTGAATAGCTGTGATGCCGTCCTTGGTTCCGGTGACTTTAAAGTCCATATCACCACCCATGTCTTCTTCGTCCTGGAGGTCAGTTAGTATTTTGTACAGATCAGCATCGTGATGGCTGGTTATGAGGCCCATCGCGATACCCGCAACCGGTTTTTTGATCGGCACACCTGCATCCATCAGTGCCAATGTGGAACCGCACGTGGCGGCCATAGAACTGGAACCATTGGAAGCGAGAATTTCGGTTACTAAACGAATAGTGTATGGGAAATCTTCCTTATTTGGAAGTACGGGCATGAGAGCCCGTTCAGCTAAAGCGCCATGCCCAACTTCGCGGTTACCGGTAAACAAGCGGTTACTGGTTTCGCCTACGGAATAGGGCGGGAAGTTGTAATGATGCATATAGCCCTTCTTGGTTTCCCCTTCAATTCCTTCCAATACCTGCGCGTCGCCGGGGGATCCGAGTGTACATAGGGTCAGGCCCTGAGTTTCACCGCGGTTAAACAGGCCGGAGCCATGAGTGCGTGGGAATAAGCCAACTTCTACATTTATTGGCCGTATTTCATCTAGCCCACGTCCGCCTATACGTTTGTCGTTTTCAAGAATGTTACGCCGGACAGTCTGTTTTACCAGGGCGTCCATGGCTTCACTGACTTCTTTAAGCTCCTCTTCGGTGAGACTGTCTTTAAAGTGAGCTTCGACTTCCTTAGTCAATTCCCGGAAATAGCCGTAGCGATCCAGTTTGCCGGTTTTCTCATAAAGAGCTTTCATTACTTTGTCGGCATAATTGTTATCTACATAATCGATGATATCCTGATTTTTAACAGGTGCCTCTACTACTAATTTTTCCTTACCGACTTTCTTTTGTATGTCGACGATAAAATTAGCGATTTTCTGGGCTGCTTCTTTTCCTTTGGTAATAGCTTCCAGCATCTTCTCTTCAGTAACCTCCTTAGCTCCGGCTTCGATCATTATGATGGTAGAGGGGCTGGCTGAAACAATCAGATCAAGATCACTGGTTTCCCGTTGCTGCATTGTCGGGTTGATCACTAGTTCTCCTTCAATCAAGCCGACTCGAACTGTAGCAGTTGGGCCTTCAAACGGAATATCGGAAATAGCAAGAGCGATGGATCCTGCTGTGGTAGCAACCATATCATGCTCATTTTCACGATCATAAGACATGGTAGTTAACATTACCTGAATATCCCGGCGGAAGTATTTAGGAAAGAGGGGACGATAAGTACGGTCTGCTACGCGTGCCATCAGAATCTTATCATCACTGGGCCTTGTTTCACGCTTGATAAATCGAGAGCCTTTAATGGTACCGCTGGCATACAGCCTTTCCTGATAGTTCACCATCAGCGGTAAAAAGTTGATGCCTGGGCGCGCTTCTTTGCTCATAGTGGCGGTTGCTAAAATTACCGTGTCGCCCATTTGGACGGTACAGCTGCCGTTAGCTAGTTGAGCCAGCTTTCCGACTTCAACTGTTAAATCTTTACCCTCTAAAGTAAGACTAAATTTTTGTGACTCCATAATATAAAAAGGTTATAGGTTATTTTATCCTATTACCTGAGTCACCTGGTAAAGTCCCAAATTGCAGATTATCTAGTTGGATAAGCTATAACTTGAAACTTTTACATATGACCCGGATATTTAGGATTTATTTACGAAGGTCTAATGTTTTAATCAGATTATCATATTTATCAGGGCTTTTGCTTTTATAATAGTTTAAAAGCTTGCGGCGTTTACCTACCATAGAAAGTAGCCCGCGCCGGCTATGTACATCTTTTTTATGTGCTTTCAGATGCCCGGTAAGTTCATTAATCCGTTCAGTAAGAATGGCAATCTGAACTTTCGCTGAACCAGTATCTTTTTGATGTTTGGCATGTGCTCCGATAATTTTCTTCTTCTTTTCTCTCTGCATTGTGAGGGCATTTTAAAAAAGTAGCAGGAATATTTTACCAAAATAAAAAAGGTTGTGCAAGTCTTTTATTCAATAGAATCGGAAAACTGCTTTTGGATGCCTAAAAAGAACATTCTTTTTACGAGCGGTTCTGTCCTGGCTCAGGAGGGAAAAACCTTGAGAATGCAAAAATTTTCTATCGCAAATTTTCACATTCTCATCCTTGCTTCAGTCGACCTCACGAAGTTCGGTCTTCATTTCGCTGCGGAATGGTTTTTCTCGCACCTTATTTCAATAGGGAAACACTCTTTTTACGAGCGGTCCTGTTCTGGTTCAATAGGGAAATCCTCGGGTTTTCAAAAATCTTCTTCGCAGATTTTCAAAAACCCGCCCTTACTTCGTTGCGGCCATTAGGCCTTACTACGTTCGGACCGCGTTTCTCACTACTTACAACCACTTATTCCACTTAAACACCCCTATCATCAACACCACGATTACGCCCATTGATACTATTATTCCCCAAAAGTGTTCAATGTTGCCCAGGGCTTCTGCGAATGGCAGCTGGACATTCATTCCAAACAGACCTGTCAGGAAGGTCAGGGGAAGCATGATTACGGAAAAGACTGTAAGTGTCCGCATAGTGTTGTTGATCTTGTGGCTCAAAAGCGATTCGTTTGTGTCTTCCAGTGATTCAATCACTTCCTTTTCGGTTTCCAGTATATTCCATAGCTTTTCGATCTGATCCACCACATCGTCAAAATAGATTTCCAGGTTCTCCGGCAGAAACCGCTTTTGCTTGTGTTCCAGGGCTGCAATAACAGTACGCTGCGGAAGCAGGATCTTTCTGAGTGTGATGATGTTCTTTTTGGTTACCATTATGTCGAACAGCTGGTCTTTTACATGAGCAGTTTCAAAAATAGCCTGCTCAATCCGTTTTAGGGTTAATTGGATTTTATCAGTAGTAGAAAAAGATGAGCTGAACAGATTGCTTATAATGGAATATAGCAGAAAGCCTGTACTTTGGCCGAAAAACGTTTTTTTGGCCTTGGCGGATTTTTTACATTTTTTAAAGATGTTTTCCAGCTCTTCCAAATGACCGTCGTGAAGGGTGATGAGGTAATTCTGTCCGATGAAGATATTTACCTGTTCAGTGGCGATATGGCGCGTCCTTTTGTTGTAATAGGGAAACTGTAAAATTATAAAAAGGTATTTTTCATATTCATCGATTTTCGGCCTCTGGCTTTCAGAAAGACAGTCTTCCAGATCCAGTTTATGGAAGCGGTATTTTTTCTTCAACGCTACAATATCCTCCTCTTTAGGCTTTACGATATTTACCCATTCGTGATTTCCGAATTTAGTAACGGCCATAATCGCTATAAAAAGTTATCGGAATTATCTTAACACTTGTTTTATAAATGAAGCACTATCTTTTTTTCTTTTTAGGCAGATATTTTGATTGAACCGCATGAGAATTCATCTGTTTAGAACGCCGCCGGTATTCTTTTTTAAAGTTCAGTAAAATTTTAACTGCCCAGTAAATCACATAAATCAGCAGTAAAAACCACCAGATCCTCATGGATACAACAGGAACTCCTGCTTCGCGGACCAGCAGAAGGAACAGTAGAATAGATCCAAACATAAATAATTTACCAGGGTAACGTTTTATTATTTTTTTAATAATCGGGTCTTTGGCGTATTTATTCCTATAAATTTTGATTGCCACACCCAATACAAAGAAAAGGACAATCAGCACAACAGTTACTTTAGTGAACTGGAAATTAGGATCAGGCTGGGTGGAGAAATAATATTTTAGGGTCAGTAGTCGTTCCATTTCGGATTAAGGATTAAAGATTTAAGATTAAGGATTATTTGGTTTTTTTATCTTTCTTCTTCGGTAATTTTTTGATTGATTTGATCTTCATGCCTTCATCGCCTTTTTCATTGATACTTTCCAGGATCAGCCGGTGTTCCAGTTCTTCGTAATAGCGCTCTAGAGTTGTTTTGCCAGGGCGGATAATAAGATAGAGCAAAATCCCAAGTATTGGGAAAAGAATGTTCAAAAGTATGGCAAGCACCTGGAAAATAAGGCTGGTGGACCGGTTGATGGCATCCCGTGTGACCCATATTATGACCGCAAGCCACATCAGGCCGAAATAAATAATGATTGCTAATTGCAGTGTTTTAAAAGATGGCGTGCTTATGTATTCAAGAATGGCATTGATGTCAAAATTAAAAAGGAGGTCGGACATTTTTAGTTAGGAGTTAAGAGTTGAGAGCAGGCGCGATTATATAATCGCGCTTTCAGAATTATTTGTTTTCAAACATTTTTTTGTGTGAGCAGTGGATGTAGAAAATAAAAGCCAGTGCTCCAACAATCAGGTGGCTGATTTTAGCATAAGATGACGGCAGTCCATGAAGAAAATCAATGCCAAATGCGCTCAGGGAGTATAGCATAATAGAAAGTGTGCCGACTATGCCTGATAAATGAATGCGTTTTACATACGACATGGATAAACCGAAGATAACAAAAGTGATTATGGCTGAATAAATTTGAACTGGGTGAATAGGCGTAGTGAACGGGATATTGAAGGTGTCGAATGAAATTCCCCATAGCAGTTCTGTAGGCTTTCCATAATGCGTTCCATTGAAAAAATGGCCCAGATGGATAAAAAATAAACTTGTAAGACCTGTTAAAGCAAATGCATCAAACCAGCCCCAAAAATCCTCATGGTCACGCCTGCTTAAAAGGTAAATGGTTAAGATGCCGGCATAGAAAACGCCAAATGGGCTAAATCCCAGATCCCAGACATAAAAAAAGCTTAATGGATTTTGTTTAATCATGGAAAAATGTTCGATGCCATATATAAGCCGTCCACCGATTAACGGGAAGATAATAAGATAGACAAAATTATTAACAAGAAAACCTAATTTTAATTTTTGAAATTGGATATAGCGCACCAAAAAGATCATACCCACTATAAAAGCCAATGCCAGAAGCAGGTTGAAAGTTGAAATAGTGACCGGGCCATATTGAAAAAGGATTTCGTACATA
>SDBT01019673.1_pt1 | contig 10575 bp, 10 predicted proteins | sample 2277101 | NCBI WGS metagenome assembly SDBT01 (sample SAMN10404973, study PRJNA504765) | marine sediment metagenome | isolation source: marine sediment core GS10_PC15, 103 cmbsf | place: Arctic Ocean: Southern Knipovich Ridge | collected 2010
TGATCCCAATAAATGGTCGAAGTACACCACCAAGAGATAACAGTATCAATCCGATGATGAATAAAACTGCCACAACATTTCGCAATGCGCGTGGAGAAATAGATTTCATATCTTATATTTATACTAAGTAATCAAATGGGCCGCTGTTTTGAACGATCCACATCTACAAGTAAATGCTGAAAACGATTTAAATCTTCAAGTATGATTCCTGCACCGCGGGCAACACAGGTCATCGGATCATCTGCCAGCCAAACATGCATACGCAATTCTGCGGATAATCGCTGTATGAATCCCTGCAATTGTGAGCTTCCCCCTGCCATACAAATCCCAGTATCCAATAGATCAACTCCGATCTCCGGGGGGGCTTCTTCTAACGCATCTTTAATCGTATCAATGATGATCAGAAGAGATTTATTTATCGCCTCCCGCATTTCAATCGATGAAATTTCTATTGCTTCAGGTAATCCGGTAACCAAGTTTCGTCCGCGGACAGTCATTGTCTTTTCTGTTTCAAGTGGGTAAGCTGAACCAATTTCAATTTTTACCTGTTCAGCCATGCGCTCTCCAATTAATAGATTATATTTATTTCTTGTGTAATTGATGATATCTTGATCCATCTCATCTCCCGCCACACGCAGAGAACGGGAAACAACCACCCCCCCCATTGAACTGATCGCTACCTCAGTAGTACCACCCCCAATATCTACAATCATCGTCCCGCGCATGTCTGCAAGCGGTAAGCCAGCACCAAGAGATGCTGCCATCGGTTCTTCTATTAGATACACTTCTCGTGCTCCAGCAGCCATTGTTGCGTCAAATACAGCACGTTTTTCTACTTCTGTGGCACCAGAAGGGATTCCAACAACAACACGGGGTCGAGGCATAGGCACAATGGATTGTTGATGAACCCTTCCTATAAAATACTCCAACATAGCATGTGTAATCTCAAATTCTGAGATGACTCCATCCCTTAAAGGACGAATGGTAATTATATTCCTCGGTGTGCGGCCTAACATTTCTTTTGCCTGTGCCCCAATTGCCAAAGGCCGTCTGGTTCTCTTCTCGATTGCTACCCAGGAAGGCTCTTGAACCACGATGCCTTTCCCGCGAACATATATCAAAGTGTTTGATGTTCCCAGATCAATTCCCAAATCTAAAGAGAAAAGTCCCATCAACCAATTTATTGGATTAGTAATCAAATATCGCTCCTGTTATTTAAGCGCCTTTCTTAAATTGCTATTCAAAAATCGGACAGCATTATAACATTATAACGATAATTTCAATTTTATATGATTTTTCTCTTATTTTCATTATCTTGACAGGCAATCTTCCCATCGCTATAATGGCCTTAATTAGCGGGTGTAGTTCAATGGTAGAATGTCTGCTTCCCAAGCAGAAGGTTGTGGGTTCGAGCCCCATCGCCCGCTCTATTTTTTCTTTAATAACCCAACAATTCCTCTTAAATTTTCCACAATAAAATCAGGTTTGATTTCACTTAACAGAAGATCGCCTTTTTTTGTTTCACCACTTAGTACTAGAATAGTTGTTATCCCTGTTCTTCCCATGGCTATGTCTGTATATAAACGATCCCCTATCATTACGATCTCATCTTTTTTATGACCAGTTCTCTCTATAACAGCTTCTACCATATCATCATTTGGTTTTCCTATGACTACATCCGGTTTCCTGCCAGTGGATGACTCTATCAATGCAATAAAAGAACCGATATCCGGCATAAAACCAGTTTCAGTGGGGCAATTTATATCTGGATGTGTTGCAATGTATGGATAACCTTCTCGGATCAAATCGCATATTTTCCATAACTTTTTATAGGTCAAAGTTGTATCAAAGCCTAGAACAACCACATCGGGCTTCTTATCAGTAATTTTAAATCCGCAATTTTCAAATTCTTCTTCTAAAGCCTTAGTTCCAACAATGAAAACCTTTGCATCAGGCATTCTATTTTGCAAATAAATTGTTGTCGCTTCGCCAGATGTAAGAATTTGTTCTTTTTCGATATTCACATTAAATCGAGCTAGTTTTTCCACATATTGTCCTGCTTGTTTTGATGAATTATTTGTTAAAAATAGGAAATCAAGATTTCTTTCACCCAGAAGGTCCAAAATTTCCAAAGCTCCAGGTAATAATTTTGCACCCAAATAAAAGGTTCCATCTAAATCTAATAAAAAACATTTAATATTATTCAGCATAGGATTTCTTTCCTCGTTTCATATTATTTAGCATCACCATTTCTCTCAAATATATCTCTACATAAGACCTCTCTACGATAATTATCTTAGGTCAAATTATTTCAGTTTGTTAAGTATTTATTTCAAAGCTTCACTGATGCAACCTATTTGAATAAATTTATTTTAAATCACCAAATAATCTCTTTTAATATCTTTGATGGATTGAATTGTCATTATTCATTCAAATCAATATTCTTCGAAAACTCATGTGCAATGTGATAAGGTTTATTAATGAATTTAAATGATAATCCAAATATGTCAAAGAACCTTAGTAATTACGCGAAACAAACCAAGTCGCGCCTAGTAATTTGGTTTTTAATAATCCTTTTTGTAATTGGGTTGGGATTAATTTGGTTAATCTACGGGGCAAGATCTGCTCTGCTTGGGTTTCTTTGTTTAATCAGCTCCATCATACCAATCGGATTGATCTTTCTTTTTCTAATTGGGCTTGATGCAATCGTAAAAAATCAAGATTAATCAACTTTCCGGGGTTCCTAATTTTTCAATTTAAATATAGGCTTCCTAACCCAATCTTCCTCTAAAATTTCAGGTTTCAATCCTTTAATAAATCCCACAATTAGAAGCATACTCAATCCACCCGCAAATCCATTGTTATAAAGATTCATATAACCGTGTAATCCGCCTACATGCATAACCATCGGGAGATGTAACGCTCCAGCCACCAAACCGGCAAGAAATCCAAACCGACCACTAAGAGGTGCCAGTGTTGTACAGAATAATGCCGCAAGGATCGGCCCGGGATCTGTATGAGACCAGATCTTTGGAATACAAATTAAATACACACCAATCATCACTGGAAGAATATTTCTGGGATGTTTGCCTAATGCCCCAAACCCAGCTATTGTAAATATCCCCGCTATGACGGGACCATTAACATCTCCACCAACCAAAGAGACATAGCCCAAACCAATAATTCCGCTTATCCCCATGTTCACCAATGTGGTCCCTAAATCTGCCATTTCAACATAATCTGACGCAAGCCGACCGCTGCATTTCAGTATTTTCTTGTAATTCGAATAATTTGCTCCCCAAAAAAAACCAATGATTATTAAAAAGACCAAGAATGAAAACATATACATAGTAAGGAAGTTGGTATATTCTGATGACCAGTAAAAAACAGGTTCAATTTGGATACCAAAGCCGCGCATCATCATGTATACAACTGTTCCAATAAAACCAGCTGATGTTCCGATATTATATAGGTTGTATCCTTGATGGAAAGTAAAGATATGCCCCATGATCGCTGCCATCAATCCACCACAGACCACACCTAAAATAATTCCTGAAACAATCCCTTGCCATCCCCACCCAAAACCAAAAGCCACCTGACTGATTATCGGGCCTAATGTGGTACCAAATAGTAATGGCGCAATAAGATCCCGCATCGGTTGATGAGAGAAAAATTCATCATATAAATAAACCCCAATAAAAATTGGTATTATATTGAAAGGCGTTTTTCCAAAAAAAGAGAATCCTGCTAATGTGAATATCGCAGATATTAGATAACCGTTAAACCTTGCTTTTATAAACCAGGCAAGGCCTAAGCCCATTAGAGTTGTTAATCCGGCGTTAAAAAAAGCGGCCCCCAAATTGGACAGGGCAATAAAATCGGTAATCAAAATTCCAGGTGATGTGATAATTTCCCATTCACCTCTTAATACTTCATTTGGTTGTTCAACAATAAAGGCGGTGGTTAAAAATAATAAACTTATTAATAACACGATAAAAGTAATACGTTTTCGATTATCGATTTTCACAGAATTCAAAAATATATCCATTTATTTCTCTTTCCAGACTATATTAAAGTTCTCCATTTTGTAAATATTAATTGTGAGGGTTTAATTATATAAGAAAGATACTTTATTATTAAATGGTTGATATTAATTTTATCAAAAAATATAATGAAGTGTTTGAAAAATAATTTTTATTGAATTCAACTATCAAGTGCACCTTTGCTCGTCAAAAGAGAGGGCATTTTAGCAAGGTGAATCCTTCTCTTCTCCAACAGTAAAATCACTAGAGCACTCACGTAAGAATCCTGAAACCCCGTACTTATGGGCCTTGATTTTGCTAAATCACGCAATTTTTATACAATTATTAGCGCAGTCTTAATCGACAAACCCAGCAGCCATTTTATCTTAATGTATTTATTCGTAGATTGAAAAATATCAACTGCGGTCGAGAATAGATTGCCATATTTGTGAAAGGAAAAGGATTAAGTTTGGCTGACGGGGCTTGCCTGTCCTTGTGCATCACAGGAAAACCACAACATCTTGTTCCACAGGCAAGGCACTAACTGCCCTCAGCGTTTCACGGCATCCATTGTTTCCCCCAGTGTTGCATAAAAATAATAATAAAAATCAATTTTAGACAGCAACTCATACTATTTACTAAAACTTAAATTACTTTATAATAATTGTAGAATTCTTGGAGCATGCATCCAGCGGTGGCTCTCTAATAAAGAAAGAAAGCTTTTAGTTGAATTTCAAAAGATATCTTTTTTAAAGCGAAAATTGACCAATTGACACTGCTGTAAATATCACAGGAAAATGGAGGAATTTCAATAAATATGAAAAAACAATTGATTGCTGCAACTTATCCGGGACGAAAAAAAGACGATCTGATCCTGATTGCAGGAGCCGGCGGATTTATCGGGGGCTCACTGGCCCGCTATTTCCACAACCAGGGTTTTACCCACATCCGGGCAGTCGATAAAAAGCCACTACCCCAGTGGTACCAAAAGGTACCCGGGGTTATGTGCCTTTGCATAGATTTGAGTAAACCCCAGAACTGCAAACACGCGTTAGAAGGCGCCATCGAAGTCTATAATCTTGCCGCGGATATGGGCGGCATGGGCTTTATCGAAAACTTTCGTGTCGAATGCTTGCGAAGCATCCTGATCAATACGCATTTAATTGAAGAATCATTTCTCGCCGGCGTAGACCGCTATTTTTTTTCATCTTCGGCCTGTGCTTATAACACTGAACTTCAAAAAGACCCTAATGTGCGGGCACTCAAAGAATCGGATGCCTATCCAGCTATGGCTGAGCGGGGGTATGGATGGGAAAAACTCCTTTCTGAGATCTTTTGCCAGGAATACGCCACCGAGCGCAGTATGAAAACCTTTATCGCCCGCTTCCACAACGTTTACGGGTCCAATGGCACCTGGGATGGGGGCCGTGAAAAAGCTCCGGCCGCGTTGATCCGCAAAGTTATTCAAGCGCAGGAAAATAATGATTCTAATATCACCATCTGGGGCGACGGGAACCAGACGCGTAGTTTTATGTTCATTGACGACTGTGTTAAAGGCATCGACATGATCATGCACTGCGATGACCTCATTGCCACCCCCATTAATCTGGGCACTAGCGAATTGATATCCATCAACGATCTGGTTAGCATGATTGAAGATATCTCCGGAGTTAAACTAACCCGCCAATACGACCTGGATGCACCTCGCGGGGTTGCCGGCCGCAACAGTGACAATACGTTTATCCAAGAAGTCCTGGGTTGGGAGCCGGATACCCCCCTGCGCGTGGGCATGGAAAAAACCTACAACTGGATCAAACAGCAGTATATGGATCGAAAAGCGGGTAAACCCACTCCCGCAGGAGAGTATTAGATCGTAAAAGAATAGATTCGAGAATATTTCATAGAAAATCAAGCGGGAGAGAGGAATGTCGACTCAATCATCGGGAGTATTCATTACAGAATGGCTTTTGCCGGAGGGTGGATGAATCAACCATTCAATTCCACACACAACCCTTCGCTTCCTAGCTCTATTATCATGGTCTCACTTGAACCAACTTTCCACTTTGTGACCAAGCGTGCAATGGGTATTAGTACTTCAGCGACGGCTTCAGCCTGTTCTGGGGAAACCTGCCACGGAGATTTGGTAGGGTACTCTGCCTGATAAAAACCCGTAAATATTGATGCGTGATTTATTTCATGCGGAAAATATTATAAGAATTGAACCTTCCGGCTCACAGGATATGGCTGGAGTTGTATTCCCGAGGGTGAACCGTTTGGATTATGATGCTAATTTCGAAGATGGATTTTTTCCGGCTCACATTGAATCCAATAATGATCTTGAAGTGGCTCGCTGGCTGGAGGAAAGGGAAAGGATCTACAACCATGTTAGGCCGAACCATTCACTGGACAATCTAACCCCTCAGGAGTAAATTCAATCCAACTACCCACAGTGTTTGCCCCAACTCTCTCATATGTATTGAGCCTAAACAATTTCTTGACATAATAAATAAATCATTGTAAAATCTTTCCCAATGAAAATCGTATTCTCAGTTTCCAATTTTAAAATTGCCCAAATAGCCCTTATGCCTATGGGGATGCCCAAGGCTCTCGCCCGAGAGCCAGTTTTCAATTGGAACGGTTAATGCATTGAGATTATCTATTTACATATCCAAAATAACCGCCCAATTAAAGGCGGTTTTTTTTTGATATAGACAAACTTATGAAAAAAATGCTGAGATAGCAGAAGAACAAACTGCCCAGCTTGAAAGATCGGACAGTTTTTAAATAAATTTTTAAGGATAAATTTAACATATGGTTACGAAATTTAACAGAAGTTTAAAAGCATTCGAAACAGCATTTTTATCTGTGGAATTTGGCGAGAAAAATAATTTATGTTGTTTTCATGGGTTGATATTTGCTGTATCGAGTAAGTCGAAATAAGATAAATCTTCATGAGGAAAATAATTATGCCGATCAAGATTCCCAACCAGTTACCCGCAAAGGATATATTAATAAGCGAAAACATTTTTGTTATGGATGAGAACAGGGCGCTGCATCAAGATATTCGCCCTTTGCGGATCGCCATCCTCAATCTGATGCCAACTAAAATAACAACTGAAACGCAGTTATTACGACTGCTTGGCAATAACGCTCTACAGGTGGAACCTGTTCTCGTCCGAATGAGTTCGCATGACAGCAAGAACACATCTGCAGAGCATTTGCAGTCATTTTATAAAACCTTTAAAGAAATCCGCCACGAGAATTTTGATGGTCTGATAATTACTGGGGCACCCGTGGAACACCTTCCATTCGAGGAGGTAGATTACTGGAAGGAATTAACAGAAATTCTTTCCTGGGGATATAGCAATATATTTGCGCATTTATATATTTGCTGGGCAGCCCAGGCAGCCCTTTACCATCAGTTCAAGATTCCTAAATACGCACTTCCTGCCAAGAAATTTGGCGTTTTCGAGCATTGCGTTGTTAAACAAAATGTCAAGCTTCTTCGCGGTTTTGATGATGTCTTCTATGCTCCACATTCACGCCACACAGAAATTCGCAGGGAAGATATCGAAAAAGAACCTCAGCTGGAGATCCTGGTTGAGTCATCAGAAGCAGGCGTCTACATTTTAGAGACAACTGATGAAAGGCAGCTCTTTGTCACCGGGCACTCCGAATACGACTCGTTCACCTTGAAAAAGGAATATGACCGAGATATCGCAGCTAATCTGCCAATTAATGTGCCTGTCAATTATTACCCTGATGACGATCCAACCCTGACACCTGTCGTCCGGTGGCGCGGTCATGCCAACCTCTTATTCGCCAACTGGATAAACTACTATGTCTATCAAGAAACCCCATTTGATCTTAATCAAATAACTGGTCAAACAAAAAGTAATACATAATATATTTATTAAGGAGAATATCATGAACAAACAAACAAACAATCATCAATTCGGCTTCACCACCCGTCAGTTGCATGCCGGGCAAAAACCTGACTCGGAAACAAAATCCCGGGCAGTACCTATTTACCAGACAACTTCTTATCTGTTTGACGATACCGACCATGCCGCGCGCCTATTTTCACTGGAGGAGACCGGCAACATTTACACCCGCATTATGAATCCGACCAGCGATGTTTTTGAACAGCGCATCGCTAGCTTGGAGGGCGGTGTTGGCGCCCTGGCTGTCAGCTCTGGCTCCGCTGCCCAGATTCAAGCGATCTTTACTCTCGTTGGCGCTGGAGACCATATAGTTTCTGCATCCACGCTCTATGGCGGGACGTACAATCAATTTGCATATACGCTGCCGCGGCTTGGGATTGATGTTACTTTTGTTGATCCGCATGATCCGAAAAATTTTCGCAAAGCAATTAAACCAAACACTAAGATTCTTTATGGTGAGACTTTGGGAAACCCGCGAATCAACATTTTTCCGTTCGAAGAAGTAGCGGCAATTGCCCATGAATACGGCATCCCGCTGATGATCGATAACACATTCGCCACTCCCTATCTCTTTCGCCCGTTTGAATGGGGAACAAATATTGTCGTCCATTCTGCTACCAAGTATATTGGAGGGCATGGAACCTCGATAGGTGGAGTTATCGTGGATGGAGGTAATTTCCAATGGGAAGGGAATCCCCGATTCCCAAACTTTAACCAGCCAGATGACTCATACCACGGCTTGGTTTTCGCGCAGCTTGGTGAGCCGGCATTCATCACCAAAGCCAGAGTACAGATTGTTCGGGATGTCGGTGGATGCATTTCACCATTTAATTCATTCCTCTTTCTTCAAGGTTTGGAAACGCTGAGTTTACGAATGCAGCGCCACGTGGAAAACGCTCAAAAAGTTGCCGAGTTCTTAAGCAGCCATCCAAAGGTGGCGTGGGTTAGCTACCCCGGCCTGAAAAGTAGTCCGGATCATGCTGCCATGCAAAAATACCTACCCAAAGGCGCTGGGGCGATCTTAGGTTTTGGGATTCGGGGTGGGATTAAGGCTGGAAAAAAGTTCATCAACAACCTGCAGCTGTTCAGCCACCTCGCTAATGTAGGAGACGCCAAGAGCCTTGCTATTCACCCTGCCAGCACCACTCACTCACAGCTCAATGAAAAACAGTTGGCAAGCGGCGGGGTGACGCCGGATTTCGTTCGCCTGAGTATCGGGCTTGAAGATATTGAAGATATCCTCTGGGATCTTGACCAGACTTTAAAAGCGTGAGGGAATATAAAAAATTAATAAATCAAAGAATTGCTCAGATTGTTATTTAAGCTTTTCAAGTAATTTCTGAAATATATAAAAATGTTTCCTTAAAAAGGAAACATTTTTTGAATTAATTGTGAGCTCAATAGCTTTTATTTACCATCTGGATTCGTTTTTGATATAAGGTTTGCAAAATTCTTTAAACGAAATACCAACCAGGATATTTAGGAGAAAAACCCGGGCTAATCAACCTTATTTTAAACAGATTGCTGGCAAGGATAATATGAATGTTCCCGTAGCGATTCGCCTTTTCTGACAGTAATTGTTAGAAAGCTCAACCTGCTGATTCGAAGTCAGTGAGTCAAGCTGTCCATTATGACCCAACTTGGTAAATTTCACCGCATCATCTGCTGGGCAGCAAATCCGTGTTAACACCGGGTTAGGAAGACGAAGCTTTTAATGACTTAGTTGTTTATTACTGTTCCGATTATTGTACCGGCTTATCAGAGCTTCCATATAATGTGATTTAATCTGCTGGCTGGCAAGTATTTGTTTGATTGGTGGAAGTTTCAGAATGACACCTATAACACCAGCCAATGCTCGATGACTCCACAGTACATGATTATCAATAATAAGATTTTGTAATTTACCGCGTTCAATGTCCATCATTACTGCCCTATGTGTTCCATCTAAAGGAGTGATGACCCTCGTCAGACGAGATTTCAGATAAATACAATCCAATACGCAATTACGAACGCAAACACCGCAGCCCAGGCAAAGATCTTCATTCACTTTGGCCTTCTTCATTTTAGGTTTGCTCGTGATCGTTTCTGTATTCCTCTTCATACACACTGCTCACCTTTTTCTTCTTAAGCTGGGGTGAGTTTTTAAAATCTTAGCCACTTCCCACTTTGTAAAGTCATCCGGGCTTGCGCCGTTTCTCTCACCGACTTGACAAAGTGTTTGCGAAAGTGGCTTTTTCTATTGCAATCACCCCGCTTTCAAAAAATGAAGAGAGTGAGAAATACAGAATAACTCACAAAAGGAGCAATAGAACGAAAAAAGCAGACGTTTACCAAACAGTCACCAACAATATCCTGGCTGCCATGGAGAATGGGATCATTCCCTGGAGAAAACCTTTCAAAACATCATTTTCTCCAATTCCGATCAATTTTTCGACTGAGAAAGTTTATCGAGGTATCAATAATTTCTTGTTGAATTTAGCTTGTTTACAGTTCGGTTATCCTAAGAATTCCTATACTCCCAGTAAAAATGGGACTACTGGCTAGTAGCCCCAATATCTAGGGGTGGCTGACGGGGGTTGAACCCGCAACATCCTGTTCCACAGACAAGG
>SDBT01019674.1_pt1 | contig 10575 bp, 5 predicted proteins | sample 2277101 | NCBI WGS metagenome assembly SDBT01 (sample SAMN10404973, study PRJNA504765) | marine sediment metagenome | isolation source: marine sediment core GS10_PC15, 103 cmbsf | place: Arctic Ocean: Southern Knipovich Ridge | collected 2010
ACAGAATTCAACAATCCAGGAACTTCATCAAATTTTTCACTTAGATTTTCTCATATTCTCTGTATCAATTTGAAATCTTACGCAGCTGAGTTTTTAAAATGGGGTTTTTGGGACACGCTCTAAATTATCGAAGATTATTGTGTTTGATCGGAAATAAAGCAAAAAGGAGAGCATAAAAATACCCGGGGCACTTAAGCCACTTTCTTCAGCGGTATTTTTTTCATTTCAATTCGTTCATTAATTTTCAATCCTGGATACCATCGTTCAAAATTCTTTGATAAATCGTCATTGAGTGTTGCCGTCCTCACTTGCAACAAATTGTGCGCACCTTCGGGAGTCCATTGCATTTGTTGTTTTTTCACCATCCGTTTGGTTACCACTTCATTTACTGTCGACTCAACAAAGCTACTCGAGATAGCTTCTCCGTAACGCCATTTCTCACCATAATTGGGAATAAGCTGGTAATTATTCTCAACATAAGTGGTCAACTCCTCAAGGTGCTTAAGCAAATCTTTTTTCTTGTAATAATTTATTTCGTCATCATCGCATAAACAATAACAGTCTTCCAGATTATCTAATGCGTTCGTTACATTGCCATGCCAAAGATACCATTTGGCGCTTTCTAAATGCTTACTCAGTTCTTTTCCTTCTTCTGGGTGAGCGTTGATAACACCTTTAGCATATTGCTGAAGAACAGTGAATCGCATGGTAACATGAAACCAATCAAGAATATGCTCCGCCTCAGGATGCATGATGTATTGTAAATTCCTTACATTATCCGCACCATCGGATAAAAAAGTAATTTGTTGGTTGGCTTGCAGTCCTTGTTGTGTAAGTACATGCAGCAACCGACGTTGAGGTTTATCCTCGATACTTTGCACAAAACCAAAACGCTTAGATGATTTTGTTTTTGAATAAGATTTACCAACAATGACTTCAAAGTTTTTATATTTATCGCGCCATTGCCGAACATAGCCACCATCAATTCCAACTGTCAATGGTTTATCGGGCTTAGGTAGTTTTGCCCATTCATTTTCACAACCAGATAAACACATTGATTTTCCCTCAAGTTCACTGTCCTGTCGTTTAGCAATTTTTTGCAAATGATTACGCACCGTCGCTGCATTGTGTGTGATATGCACGGGCAAAATATCTTGTAAAAGTTCACTGGTTTTATTATAAGACAGATGAGATGCCCATTTAGCTTCAATATACTGTAATTCAGGGCTTGTATGATCATCAAGCCAAGCATTTAAAACACTAAATGTTTTTTCGTGCCGATCATCACAGCCACAATTGTAAAGTCGTAAATTGGGTAAGACGACCGTGCCAAACAATGTGCGGTATTGAAAAGTTTCATGGCTTTTCACGCGTCGTTTATGATGGCAGGTATCGCAGGTTTTTTTCGACTGAATGTAGGCATATGTTTCATTTAGAATAATTTTCTGCTGAAGCTCCTTTAACAATTTTTTTGAATTTAATAATGACAAACCGATGCAATAACCGGGTTGCTTTGTTTTATCAATTTCAATGATGTCTTCAAGGTGGGTTTCTCCGGCTTCGTCTTCAATAACAAGCTGTAATTTGAATTTCATGGCAAGGTCCTCCTATTTTTAATAGTCACAAGAGGTATTTTATCACATTAAACTGCCAACTCAGTTTCTAAGCAGTGATTGATATGATTTCGATTAAATTTAACTGCATTTAGTTCATCTACAAGCGGCCTAATATCACCAACCGTTGTTGTATCCTTCAGTTTTACTATAGCTTTCAAAAAGTTAAAAGTGGCTTCAATCTTATCATGTTTGTTTGCACACGGCATACCATTCCCTTTGATGCAGTGAACTATTGAAGCGGAGTTTTCTTCTTCGATTATCGATTCAATGCGTATGTCCACCACGAGATTTTCATTAAAATTATATTCATAGAAAAATTTATCATCCGTATCAAATTTGAAATCATTCAGATAAACTTTATGGGCATTATCACGAAACGATAAACCACCAACATAGCTAATACCATAATCAACTGCGTAAATATGAAAACGATGAAGATGATCGTTATCCCAGCCATTGACGATTTGAATGACCTCATGTAATGTTGCCAGCGATGTGATGCCAGAAATTTTTAAGCGCCTCCAAACCATTGGACTAACGCCGTGAAGTGCAATTTTTAGGATATATATTTTCATAATAATGCTCATGCGTTGCCTCAGCATTAGTATCATAGGTTGGTGATTAACTAAAAGAGAGTTTCACAAGTGCCCCGGGTATTTTTATGCTCTCCATTATGGAACAGGAATCCACCCAACCACACTCGTTATCTTCTCATTAACATACCCACAGGGTTAACAACAATTTGTAGATGTAATCCATCCACATGTATATGCTTATAATGCGTACTCTGTAGTGGTCTGATCAAGAGAATTGCTGTCAAGTTCACTATCTGAACCCGTCTTGCTAGAACCCGCGAAAAATAAGTAAGGTGAACTAGATCCAGATCCGTCAATCCCTGATTCCTCTATCTCATTTTCGTACTCCTGAGCAATCCTTAGATGTTTGGTCATTAGATTTTCATCATAAATCTCAATCGCTTTGCGAATATATTTTCCTGCTTTCTCTAATTCATTAAGACGAGCGAGCACTTTTGCTAAGTCTTCATATGATTTAGCTAATGTTAAATCCTTTATACCTGTTTTAATTATTTCATCGCATGCTAGCTTAAAATATTCGGCAGCTTTAGTATATTTACTAAATGCATTGAAAAACTCGCCGATGTAAATATAAATATGAGAGACAATGCCTTTGACTTCCTCCTTCTTCGTTAACGACAGTAGTTCAGATACGCATTTTTTTCCGTTTAAAAATGCTGCACCTTCAGAAAGTTCATGTGTTATAATTTTCTTAAAGTTTGTGTATCCTATTAATGCCACTTTGTTGCAATAAAACTGGTGTAAATAGTCATGAGCAATATCAATCAGTTCCCAATCCTCGTTGTAATATTTTTCTTTATCTTTTGATAAAACTTGTAGTTTACGAATAGCTATTTCAATCTGTTCATGACTAGCAGATTTCTGATATCTGACAATATATTCTAATTTACTACGATTTGACAATAGGTCGTATATAACATTAATGTTAAGCTTTTTTCTTATCAGTGAACATAATTCTTGAGTTGTTGTAAAATATTCTGAGGCTTCTTCAGGCTTATGGTGTAATCTTACTCTTCCTGCGTTATATATTATGGATGCATAAACAATAGAGGTGGAAGATTCCTTGCCTTTGACTGGCTTATACATAACGTTCATTAATTTATCATAAAGAGCCTTAGAACTCAATTTACCTTTATCAATATTCAAAGCACTATTTAAGTAATATTTGGCGCGTTCTGAATATTCTATTGTTCCTTTAATCTTTGCCATCCCGATAAAATTATAGTAAAGTGACATTGCATCGATTAGTCTTGCTAATAGTAAATATGGGTGCTGTCGCTTCTCATCACTTAACAATGATTCGTGTTTTAGTTTTTGTATATAACTTACTATGTTTTCTGCTAGAGGTATATAAGATGTATATTCTCTCATGTCCAGATTAATTTTGTCCTTATTGAACACTACGAGAGAAGTTAAAGCCCTAATTATGCAAACTATATATTCATCATTGGGTAAATCTTTTATGAAACACCTTAACGCAGCGCCAACCACTCTTTGTACAATAATGTATTTATCCGTTTTTTCTACCAATAATGAGGATTCTAAATCATACAATATATGTTTCTGTTTAGAGTCTAAACCCTCATCTTTACTACACCCGCATATTTCTTCAATAATGCGAGTTATAATTGAGATTGGTATCCTGCTATCACCGTACAGCGACACACAATAAATGAAATATCTGGCTTCAGGCGTAAGCTGATCTACAATCATTTTTATTCCAATAAATCGATGAGGTAGATTTTTTTGTACAGGATCTATCTCCTGTATGATTGTTCTCTCAACTACTGTAGTTTCCTGGTAATTAGCCTCTAATCCTTCTATGTAAGTGCTGATGCTTAGCAAAAACTTGGAAATATAGGACTTCGCGAGAAGTAAACTCAAAGGGGTGTCCCCAATTTTGTCTGTGAGATCGACAGCTTCTCTGTCAGTTATTTCTATTTTTTTCAGAGCTAATCTTTCAGTAGTGAAGAACGTTTTCAATTCTGGCGCATCGAGGCCTCCAAGAGTAATATTTTTTGCTTGAATTGATTTAGATGTGATTATGTATTTTGAAGGTTTTTGTGAAGTGATTATAATTTTAATGTTTTTACTATTTGCTACATTTGCTTGTAGTAAAGCTTCTATAAATTTTAGAAAATTTCTCATACCAGTTTCGCTAAAACTATCTTTGCTAAAATTATCAAATAATAATATTATTTTATCATCAACACTTGCCAGCTTCTTTTCAATAAATTTAAGTACATCATTCATATTTTTGATAGTGGAAAAAAACATTCTCTCAGCTAATTCCTTTAAGCTCGACAGTAAATCAGTTTCAGTTCTTGCGTCGATCTTCCAGATAATATCCTTTGGGTTCTGTTTACAATAATATAATAAGTAATCTATCGCTAACATTGATTTACCGACATTGGGCAAACCGTTGAGAAGGAGTATATCCCACTCAGTATTAAATTTGTTAAAGTAGCGCCATCTTCTCCAATAAAATTTACTCAAGTCGCTTTCAGTGATATTAGTATTTTGCCCGCCCAGTATTTTTAGTAATATAATTGATTTAACCGAATCAGAATGATTTCTCAAATAATCTCTTGGCGTTTTTCCTACTTTATTCATAAGATTCCAAATGTCATGCTCCTCCTTTTTTAAAGATTTAATTAATACCAATGCTGATTCTTCAGCGCACTCCAATGATGTATAGTGCAATGGGGTATTGTTATTATCTTTTAAATTTTTGAGTTTTATGCCTACGCCTATTTTTATCATCATTTTTGTAGCTTCGTGGAGATTCCTCTTCGCTGCTAAATGTATAGGGTAGTAGCCTTCGCTGTCATATCTGTCTAGTTTTATTGATTCACTCTGGAGAAGAGCTTTAATGGTTTTTGTCGATTGATGTTTAATCGCTATATGTAAAGGTGTTTCATCTCTGTCATTCTGCGCATTCACGTTTGCGCCTTCAGCAATGAGCCTCTCGACTAGCTTTATGTTATCATATTTAGCAGCTCGGTGAAGTGCGGTCTCATACCGATGATCATGTACATCCCAATCAAACATGGAAGAAATATCTGCTATCAGAGTGCCTCGTAGTTTTTCACGTTCACGGATTGTTTCATTAATATTCTTGATTGCAATGTTGGATTTGTCAATATCATCGTTGTCTGCAAGATGAATAAAATGCTGCTGTTGCTTTTCAAGCCTTGCTGTTAGATCTTGGTAAGCTACCATAGTGGATGCTAATTCTTGAGCTATTAGTTCACGTTGATGCAATAAATATTGTTTATAGTTGAAGAAAAAACCTGCAATAGCGCCAAAAACCGCAACCCCTATAGTCATTATAGAGACGAATATTGCGATCTCTGCGCTAGTCCATCCGGCACTATTTGTGGGCTGTGTATTTGAGGCATTGCTATTAATCGTTGTTTGGAGGGCTACAGTTGTATTTGAATTTTGAGCTGCTACCGCAGTTGTTTCTAGAATAGAAATTAAAATAAATAATAGTTTCTCGGCGGTGCGTAACGAAAAGGCAGTTGTAAGGGATGCTGCCTGATAATCTTGAGAAAAGATATTTTTCTTAACTGTATTTTGAGTTATTGTAATATCCTGAGAGTTATCTGATAGATTGCTTCTCTTGGTCATATTTCTTGACTGGTCCTTGGATTTATCAGTCTCAGCTAACGTGTAAGTAAACTGTATGCGTGATTGTTTAGATCCACCTTGCGATACGTTGATTGTATCAAATTGATGCTTGTATTTCATTGTAACTACCTAATGATTACTTTATGGTTAATTAAACTCTGTTATCAGTTATCTAGGTTATGATACAGCCACTGCACTACATTTGTATCCTGATTTATTTAGTAATGTGCAGACTGCCATTCTTAATCCCCACTCGACCTTCCCGGCCTATATTGGTATTACGTACACTTTTATAGTACTTATCAATGTTCATGCTCTCTTTATGGTGTATTCATTTTTACAGAGTTATCACTACGATTATAGGTAGCCTGATCATCATTGAAGAGATACGACACTAGCTTTTTATACTTAATTGCTTCAGATGTTTGTCCATTTTTTGAAGCATTCCTTGCTGCATTCATAATAATTGCTTTAGCTTCCCAATTTCCATTAAACAGTTGTTTTGCTGAGATGTTTTTGTTAGAAAAAAATCTTCCCCTTAATTCGCAAAAAGATGATTTGGCCCTTTGGAGTTGTCCTGAAAATAATTCTAAAGCTTCTATTAAATATTGAATGGCATAATTTTGTTGGTGCATTTTGAAGAAATAAACTGATTGAAGTAGCTTTAATCGAATTTTTATTCTTACAATGCTGAGGTTTTTATCGTGAATAGTTTTTGTATTACTAGTTCTAATTAATTTTTCACATTCGCTAGATATAGCACTTAAGTATTTCTCAGCTTGGTCATATTTATCAGTATAAATTAAAATATTAGCTAAATTTTGAATTATCGATATGTAAAAATATATATTTCCAGCTTTCAATTTCATAAGCCTCTCATATCTGATAATTGCTTCATCGTAATAATCCTTATAACCATCTAGCTTTTCAGTGTAGAATAATTTTCCTAATGACGAAAAAATTTGTGCCATAATTGGATGATTTTCTCCTAAGTAAGAGTTAGCTAATTTAAGTGCCTCATGGAGTTGCTCAATTGCAGCTTTATGATTACTTTCTATAAAATTCAAATTGGAAAAATTGCATAGTAGCTTAGCCAAATGAATTAAATTAGAAGGAGTACTAGTAGACCTATAGTAAAATTCAGCATTTTCAAAATGTTGTCTAGCAATTTTACGATTTAACATAATTTCATCTGAGTTTTCTTCTTCCCAGTGCCATTCACTCAATTCCGAGTGGGCTGTACCCAGGCTGAGTTGTGTATCTGCTATCTCTGAACAAGGTTGTCCCTTGGAGATGGTAGTGTAGATCTTTAACGCTTCAGACATTTTAACTACAGCAGCATTGTAATCTCCTCGTCCCTGATAGCCAATTCCTAGGTTATGTAAAGTAACAACATGGTTATTCTGTAATATTTTAATAAAGTTTTGTAAATATTCATCAGAATTATCACGGCCTTTCTTAGTCTTTGGAATTGAAACAATTGTAGCAATATTTTCGAAAAATATTAGTGCTTTTTTGCAATATTTTATCTGTCCTTCAACATTGCCAATTTGCTGATAGCAATTTACTAACAGCAGTAAGTCGCTGATTAAATTATGAATTGCATGTCCTTTTCCTTTACGTGTCGCTCTGAAAATTTTAATATGATGTAAGCACCGTTTGTCAATACCACTTTTAAGGACATATTCGATTGCATCATTGAATCTCATAATACGCACAAAGATTTTGCCTTTTATCAAAGCGGAGTCGTTAAAAAATGATTCTCTCGCAAAAAAATCTGTAAAATTTGCTCGTACTTCTGAGTTATAAAAAAAACTCACTAATTTGTCTTGTAGAGGGATAGCTCTGTAATAAAAATTGAAAAGCAAGCTTCTTTCTGGAGAATCTATGTCTTTTAACCAAAACAAATCTTTGGTATTTTCTATATTCTGATCACTGAGATTGATCAAAACCCCTATACGATCCGATTGATAGCAATAATGCAGATTGACCCTTAATCGAATTTCTGCAGCGATTGCCTCGGCGATAATTAAATTATCCTTGGCTGCAGATGTTAGAATGCTTCTTTGCAAAAGTATGATAATCTTTTTTCTCAGACTACCACAGTCAATTACACCGTGGTATAAAGTTAGCCCTTCTATCCAACGATCGGGCAATCTATAAATTTCTTGTTTTATATTATAAAATTCTGCTTCTGTTGCTATGCCGGTTAGTGATAGGTTATACTTTTCTAAATCAGGTGTTAATTCACCACTGCCTTCAGACATGAATGTTAATGCGCGTTTGATATATCGCGGTATTCCTTCTATAACTTCTTCTAAAAAAGATCTAGTTATATCACAAAATATTTTTGTTATATTTTGCTGCCCATATAAATGATCAAAATTCATTAAAATAATTGGCAAAAATTTGTCATGCTGAAAATATTCATCACTTAGATACTCGAGCATCTTATCAGGTGGTTTAATTAACAGATAATCTTTATCTCTCCGGCCTAATGGGGTTTTTCCTCCGAGGTCGTATTGGAAACCTGGTTTGATTAAGTCATCAAAGTTAAAAGTAATCCCATTACCTGTTTCAGAAAAAAAATCTTTTGGTATTGCAGTTTGGCCTAGCTGTATAATCTTTATCTCAATTAATTTCGCTAAATTTTGAAAGTATTTAATATTTCTTGTTGAATCTTTTCCATTTTCTATCAAGATAGCCCATTCAAAATCTGAGTACGGCGATGCTCGCTCTTTTGCAAGCGATCCTAATGCAATAAAGGAATAAGAGCATTTATCCGGTGGGTCACCGATGATTTTTCTGCAGAGATCAATCAAGCTAGTAATAAATCTGTATAGATCCTTTTTAATAGTTTTATAAATTGCATTGATTTGAAAAGCACGCTCAAGTAATCCCAGTTGATTAAAGGAATGAAGTACATCGACATGGTTTTCTAATTTAGATCTAGCAGCATGTGTTATTACATCAAAATTCTTTAAAGTTGCATCATCTTGTTCTTGCCCACAAATTGGATTAAAATTTCCCGTTATCGATTGTACTAAAGAGCACTCTATTTTCTTAATAATTTTTTTTGCCTTTGCTATACTTATTTGATTTACTTGATTGTCGACTGGTTCAGTATTTCCTATAGGCTCATCTATACATTTTTTAAGCAACGCGACTATGAGATAGTAAAGTTTAGTAGCATCTGCAAAATATTGCTGTTTATAGAGATCCTTTGCGTATTCAAATAGTAACTTTGTGAGATTACCGTAATCAGCATTCTCATATGCAATAGCCACCTGATTAATGGTTGTCAGATTTATAAGTTCCAAAGATTTCAAAGCAAGCTTTTTATTATTTGAAATCTTGACAACATCTGGGTGTGATAAATAATTTTCTTTTAGGCATTTACTGAGAATATCAAGTGCTTGATCATAGTATTCAATACTCTTCTTTGGTTCATTTCTTTCTCTGAAAATTTCACCTCGATCATTCAACATTAAGGCAAATGCAATAGTGTTATCCATACCATTTCTAATAAAAATTTCAGACGCACGATCACAACAGTTCTTTGCATCCTCTATTTTCAATTTATGAAGGTGAACCATTGCTAATTGGTTTAAAGGTTTTGCAATATCAGGGTGGTTTGAATAGCCAAGCTTATTGTATAAATCAATAGCATCAATTAGATATCCCTCAGCCTTCGAATAGCAACCCTGTGCAAAATATGCAACATCAAGATTTGCTGTTACCTTAGCCTTTTCAGGATGTAAATCTGAGTTTTCCATAACATAACCTATTTTTTTAAATAATTTTAATGATTCGGTTTTATTAAAGTATTGCAATTCAGGCATGGTTTAAAGCAGGGTAACACTTTCCTAGCGAAACCCAATACCAATCCTATCTAATTTTAGTCAAAATATACCCAAAATCTAGTGATGGCGACAGCCACTTCCATTAAACTTCCGCATTTAAACCGATAAAAGCAAAGGAGGAAATTAATCATGGAGGCAGCCGTCAAACAAGGGCTATTTTACCCCGCAAAAGAGATGAATATCAAGCAAAAAAAGACGATCGCATTACAAGTTATGGTTCTTTTTGATTTTGTGTTGCAAGCTACATCACGCCAACTCCTTGTTTCTTCAAAAATAAATCGTAACCAGCAACGTCTAAAAACAACCGCTGAAATAAGTGTTTTATGTCAAAAATACCATAACATCGCCGCTTTAAAACCTTCACTTTATTATTAAATCCTTCAACAAATCCACTGGTTTCTCGACGTCGGAAATAATTAATAATTTGCAACTTCCATTTCTTTAATGCCTTTATGAAATTATTAAAACATTTCAAACCGCTTTCCTTCACTTGCTGTATCCATATTTCTATTTTTTTGTTTGCAGATTTTGTTCCAATCTTACTGTTGTAAATCCCCGTGAGTTTACAACATAATTTATAAGCAACTTTTAGCGTTGGCGAATATTTAAATAAGTTATTTAATATCTTCTTTTCCTCTGGTGTTACATATTCTTTGTTATGACATAAAATAGAGCCTGATAATCATCTAGCAGGCCCCGAAGCAGTTAAGTAAACTGCTACTTTTAAACAAAAGAGAGGGCACTGCGATGAAACTGTATGCTGGAATGGATCTTCATTCAAACAATATTTTGTTATCAATTCTGAATGAAGAGGAAAAAGAAATTTTTTGTGAGAAATTACCATTGGACAAGGAAACGATAATAAAC
>SDBT01019675.1_pt1 | contig 10575 bp, 33 predicted proteins | sample 2277101 | NCBI WGS metagenome assembly SDBT01 (sample SAMN10404973, study PRJNA504765) | marine sediment metagenome | isolation source: marine sediment core GS10_PC15, 103 cmbsf | place: Arctic Ocean: Southern Knipovich Ridge | collected 2010
GCATCACAGCACCCCGCCTCGCGCCGTGCCGCGCCACAACACGATTCGCCACAACGCAACGCAACAACCATAGGAGAACATTATGACGCCAGCACCAGCCTTTGAGCTTACGATTGAAGTCAAGCTGCTCACACAGTTTCTGAAAACGATAGAAGACAGAGATAGCCGAGAGTTCACCTATGCCGAGGCCAGCGAGATTACTGGCAGCGAAGTCGTGGGCGGCACAAGCACCATGCAGTCAGCACTCCATCGCGCTCTGAAAAATCACGGTCTTGTGTTTGCCAACATACGCGGCGTCGGGTACAGACTTTTGAACGATGAAGAAATTGTCAAATCCTCTTTCCATGATGCTCGGGCAATCGGCCGTAAAGCCCGTCGGTCAGGAGAGAGGCTGACGAAGGTGAGAGATTATAACTCGCTGGGCGCCCAGGAAAAACTCGAGCACAATGCACGGCTGTCTGTTTTCTCGGCAATGGCTACGATGACGAAGACCAAGACTCTCGAAAAGATCGAGCTTGCGGTTGGCGTCGTTAATCGCGAGTTGCCTTTCGCTGAAACGCTGGCGGCGTTCAACCGGAGCACGACCGAGGACAAGACTGCATGAAAGTTCAGATCTCGATGCGCAAGACAAATGGCGGGCTGATCCCGGCGTCTGCCTACGCTGAGAAACATTTCAGAAAGATCGGCGAGAACAAGCTCGTTCTTGTCACGGTTCACCAAGCCAGAAACGTCAAGCACAACGACAAGTACCACGCCATTTCCGATGTGGTTGCAGATAACTGCGACGATTTTCATGACGGGCATTCCGCCATCGAGTGGGTCAAGACCAAGATGCCGTGGATGGTTCGGTCGTACCGCAGGATCGACGGCGTGCTGGTTATCCAGACGAAGTCCAGCGATGCCGCCAGCATGGACCAGCTTACGTTCAATAAATTTTACGATCTCAGTTTAGAGCTGTGGTCAGCACGGCTCGGGGTTGATGTAGAAACCCTGAAAAAGGAGGCAGAGTAATGACCAAGCCCGTAGGAATCACCCACGAACAAGCAAAGCGAGCCTACCAGCTTTGCGGCTCTGCTAAAGGGGCGGCTAGGATGCTGAACGTCAGCAACGCAACCATTTCCTACTGGCTGAAAAACACAGGGATCACAACTGCACGCGAGTGGTCCAGAAAGAATCCCGGCGCTCCATCGAAAGACCTCAAAGACTATGATCCATTGCTCGAAGCGCTGCGGCGTGAGCACAAGGATCGAATCCCAGTATTGTACCAAGAGGAAGCAACATGAATCATCATTGCCCGCTTATCTGCACCCCAGCGATGGGGGACGAGGCCACGAAGAAAATCATAGGCGCCGTCTGCTGCGATAACAATTCGTCAACCTCGGAGATCATGAGCGGCTCCAGATTTGGGTCTATCGTCAAGGCTAGACATTTATCAATTCGGGCCGTGGCCAGCGCAAAGCCGTGGCTGTCCTCTTCACAACTGGGCATTATTTTCGGGATGAACCATAGTTCCATCCTGTTCGCGCTCGGACGCCTGAAAAGGAAACCAGCATGGTCGGTGATATGACAGACGAAGCCCCGGCCTCCGCCCGCTTTATCCGTGCCCTCAAGGCGATGGAGACGAAAGCGCAGATCCGCGTTGTCGGCGAGATGTTTGCCAAAGAAATCGCTCGACAACCTCCAGCGGAAATCGAAAAGATGCGGAAGCTCTACAGCGATGCAATGACAGGAGCCAAAGAGTGAAGCGACCTCACATGCCGCTGTCCGTCAAGCTCAAGGCCGCGCTTATCCAGCTTCAGCTTGATCCAGACAATGTTGATTTCGACCACGCGCCACCGCTCGCCTTGCGCACGTACGACAGCAAGACCGGTCTGTACTCGCCGGACGCAAACGATCCCCGCTATATCCAAGCGCTGTCGCGAGAGGCTCACGCGCTCAAGACAAACGGCCCAGCGGCCACAAGTGCCGGGGGTGACAAGCACATGATCGCCAAGGCGAAGCGCATTGCTGGCGGCGGCAAGAAACGGCGCGGGCCGAAGATCCGCAGCCGCCCGTTCCAGTCCAAGAAAGACTGGCTGGCCAAGGCAAAGGCCAACGGACCCGCGGAAAGGTGAGGCGATGAAGAGCAGAGCTTGGGCGGTGATAGATAACGATCAGATCGACATTGCGACCGTGAGTCCTACTTGGCGGGGGGCCGTAGTCAACTGGCTGGTGGGTAGTGCTGGCATAATGATCTGGAACTGTATGCGCGATCAAAAAATCAGGGATTTATGGGAACAGCAGAAGGGCACGGCTGAGTGCGTGGCGGTTGATGTGACGGAGATACAATACGGAAGGCAAGCCGATGACGTTGAGTGACAGGCAGCTCAACTTCCTCTGGCATATCAAAGACGGCGCAATCCACAATCCGCTGGGTTGGCCGATGGCCAATATCGACAGCCTATGGTCGGCGCTCTCTAGTTCGTGGTGTTGCATCAGCCTGAAAGCCAACGGGCTGATCGACTTTGTGGACGAGGAAGAAGAAGATTTGTGGGTTCGTATTACGCCGAAAGGGATCTCGGCAATTGAGACCGCTGCGGGCGGGCCGTTATAACCTAATCACCAATCAATGTAATCATAGTATCTATGGGCGTCACAGCCCGCCACGTGGGCCAAAGGCGTTAAACCCTCCCCATATACTCGGGAAAGGGTCAAAGCGCTCTCAGGCCCGCTATGAGGCTCGCGAGATCAACAAAGAGGGGGGACGGCGCCGTGAAGGAATTTATCTCACTGGGAACGTTCATGGCTGTGTTCAGCGGATGGCTGACGCATCTCTATATTTGCTTCACTGTAGGAGCTTGGGGCTTCCTGATTGCCGGCGCTATTTTCTTTCCAATCGGGGTCGTTCACGGCTGGGGCTTGTGGCTCGGGATCTGGTAGTAGCCCGTTCGAGAATTTTGTTTGCCTGTTGCTCCCATCGCCATTGCGCCCACTCGGCCGGGCTTCTTACTTTCGGGATGGGGTTCCCCTTCTTAATCCGGTTTAGTTTTTCATGGTCAATCGCGCGTGTCATTTCGGCCATGTTTTCTGGACGTCGCCCTTGGGCCATTTCGCAGTTCCGATGCTGCCAGTTTCCGACGTCTCTTTTTCGAGTTCTGGGGGTCCGAACGTAGCGATCAGAACCATCGCTCCAAAGAGCATTTCAATCTGGTCGTCTGACAGCAAGTGGACCGTAAGATTCTCGGAGCCTTTTACGGAAGAGGTAAACGCTCGCTGCAAGGCGTCAATGACGAGTTTCTTTTGTTTGGCATCCATTGCGTTTCCTTTTACGTGACGATCAAAACATGCCAGACGAGGGCGAACAGCGCCAGCCATAGCAAGAGAATGTTCGGTGTGAACTCGCCGGTATTTCCGCACAGCTTCCCGGTAAGGAGGGCGGCCCCCAACAAGCCAAGTGCTAAATACTGCATCACGGGTCCTTTATTTTAGGCGGTCAGGTTGGATTGCTGTGCACGAGGGACGAAGCTCCAACTGCCAACTGGTTTGGCCGACCCCGCACTGACCGCCAAGGCGACCGCTACCCGAAGGCCAGCGGCGCCAAGTTCCGTTCAGTCGACTGAGAACACGGCTCCCTATTTCTTCTCTGTCTCAAACTGCTCTGGGTGTGTCCGGCGAATGTCGCGCATAATGGCAAACGCGCCTTCAACAATAGATGTTCCGCTCCAAAAACGATAACGGCTCCTTATTTCTACATGCTTTCAGCTAACAGCAGCGCCTTGCTATCAAGCAAGAGCTTGTCAGGATCGCACGCACCGTCAACTTTCCAATCACCGGCCTTGATGGCTGTTTGAACACACTCAACCCATGCTGCCAAAAGCTCAACAGCAATTTCGCGGCGATCCTTTTTTGACATTTTACTAAATATCAACGCCTGTTTGTCGCGGTCCATGTCGCGCCAATATTCAAGCCGCCCCATAATAGTCTCCTTTATTGACTCGGTGGTTCTGGTAACGGCATCCAATGAGAAGGGGTGTGCGGGTCTCCATCCCAATCTCGCCACGCCGCCTGTCCATTGTATTTATACCAACGCAAGATGACGGCCTCGCAATTTTTGAAGCCGCCCAAAATATGTCGCCTCTTATCAGCCGTTTCTATTGGTTGCCAGTCAGCCATCAACGGCTCCTTTAATTATTAGTAGGCCAGAGGCCCCCGGCTCATGACGATCATCTGAGTTTATCCGGCGCTTGCCCCTGGCCTATGCGCTGATCGAAGCGCAATCTGCGGCTCCCTATTTCCTGTCCCAGAATTCACACAATAGAAGCCCTTTGCGCCACAGGCAAAGCCCATGACGTAGGGCGCAAGCCTACCAAGTGGCACGTTCCAAACGGCCCACATTGCTAAGTCGCGGATAATCATAGCGACCTATTTTCCTGTTCCTGTCTGCTCTGTGCCGGCGACCAACCTGTCACCGAGTCCTGCCGGACTCTCGTAGGCGGCACCCCGTAGTGCCCTTCCCACCGCCCTGCCAAGCCGGGTGCTCGAGCGGCTTCCTGATCGTCGGCACACAACAGACTCAGCAATTGTTTTGCTCGCAAACACTCAAAACGGCTTGCGTGAAAACGGTTTCGATTCCCCACATCATAATATTGACAGCGGCCAAGAACACGAGGAAAATTGCGATACCGAAAATCACCCCCAAAAACTCATATATCAAATTGGTGGGTTTCCTAATGGTTGCCATCACAGTCCTCCAGTTACCAGACGGAAAACCAGCACCGTCACGCCAGCCATCACACCAAGCATTGTGCCGGAGAAAGCGGCAAGAAGAACTATGGCCACTAAGCCAAAGAGAGTTTCCGAGTTTGTGTTCATCCTTGTTCCCCCGAGTGAGCCGCGATCTTGGCTTGGCGGCGGCGAACTTCCTCGGCGGCCTCGAGCGCGGCCTTGGCCATTAGCCGAACAGTGTAGTCGCCCATGCCGGGCGGGGCGCTTTCCCTGACAGCCTTCACGGCGGCACTCAGCTCGAACTCGTTCATGTTTCCGGCTCCCGGTCTAGGCATTGGTGGTCCTCGCCGCCTCAAGCGTCTTGAGGCGTATCCACGATGAAAGATTCAGCCCAGCCATCTCTGCGGCCTTAGCTATTTCGGCGCGCTCTTCTGCCGTGTAGAGAACGGTCACACGCGCGTCTCGATTTTTCAAATTAATCTCCATAGTTGCCGCTATAGCATCGCAGCACACATATTGCAATAATGATGTTATCATTTTATGCGTAAATTACTTGACATAGCAAGGGATACCTGTAAGGTTCCTTACATAGCCCGCATTGGCGGGCGCAGAGTATCTATCAGGAGGAACACGTTAGCGAAATCAGGGGAAACCGGACGCGCAGCGAAGTGAGGCGACCAAGTAGCGACAATACGGGCCGAAATAAAGTAGGCCGACCTAGGACAGGTCTAGCAAACGAGAGCCAAACATTCTTATGACGCGGGATGGTAAGGTAAGGCCGGGCAGCCAAGTTGGCCAGCAGCGCCCACCGCAAGGTGAGGAAGCCGGGGACCGCCTAAGTTGCCACCAACGGACCGGAAAACGAACTGGCTGGCTAGATACCCACTCTGCGCCCGACCAATACGGACTCGAAAAGGAACAGGCGATGAAACCGACCGACATTGTTTTCGCAGCGATGGAGCAGCTTGAGCATAAACTCGATCCGATTCTTTACGCCGACCTCCGGCGCCCCAGCAATCGCGCAGCGATGTTTGGGATGGAAAGAAATATTATCCCCCCCAAGCGCGACGGCGGGCTTGCCAAGGAAGGCATCGAAGCCGCCTTGGACGAGTTGGTCGCGATGGGAAAGCTAGAAGAGATTGAGTGGAAAGCGCGCCCGACAGCCAAGAGGGTTCACCGGGCATGGCGCATCCCCAAGCCTCACCAGCCGGAAGTAGAAATCATGATGAACGGAACGGCACTGATCGGGCGGCTCGGCGAAAAGACAATTGCCATTGCCAAGCGGCTGCCCTCGGGCTGGATCGTTCGCTGTCATGTTGGCAGGCCGTGGAAGCGTCTCGACGAAGTATCGAAATCAATAGAAACGCACACCGCCTCCAAGGTGGTCGACACTGAGCGCGAGGCTCGGCAGCTGATCGTGGAGTGTGCAAATTGGGAACAGGACAATGGCTCTTAGCTCATGCGGTAGAGCGTCCGACTTTTAATCGGAAGGTGGCGAGTTCGAGTCTCGCAGAGCCAACCAGAAAAAGGAACAGAGCGATGAACCAGCCAACGAAAAATGAGTCTGTTGACATATATGTCAACGGCGTCCGCAAGTTTACATACGCGCAATCCTGCAAGGAAATGCTGACCATGATCCGACAGCTGAAACTCAAAGGCGATGTTGTCGAAGTGAGGGTACACACATGACACCGGAAGAACAGGAAGCCTGCACCGTGGATTTGCCGGAAATCGTGAGCGATCTAGCTGGGTGGTACATCCGCCGAGCGCTGAAACTCACTGATGGGAACAAGACCTTGGCGGCCGAGTTGCTCGGGCTTAACAGCCACCAGACGCTCACGAACTGGATGCGAAAGCACGGAGTCTCGTAATGGAACGATATTTCGTTTCAGTTCGCTCATGGAAAGACCGCCCTGCGCCACTGGACATCTACGTCAAGGATGGGGCCAAGCGAGAGAGCTTATTTTTTCGCGGCTCGGGGGCTGTCGTCTGCCGATGCGACTCCAGCAAAATGGCGCATCGTATCGCCCGCGCCCTGAATCATAAATTGGAACCGTGATGGAAAGATATTTCGTAAACGACAGTTATGGGCTGGGCATCCGAGTCGAGGATCGGACCAAGCGCAGGGTCCTGCATTATAGCGGCCCGAGGACTCGACCCTTCGCCGTCGTCTGCCGATGCGACACCCGCGAAATGGCCCAACACATCGCCGACGCTCTGAACCAGAAAGTGGAAACGTAATGGATAAGGCAGAAGAGCAACGGATTCTCAGCACCGCTAGTGACTGGCGAGAGTGGGGCGATCAATTTGGCTGGGAACTGCTCGGGTCGACCTATGAGCATCATGCAACATTTGTTCTGCCAAGCGGGTCCACTTTTCAAGTGAAAGCAGAAGCTCGGCGCGGCATCGACCGCCGCTTAACCGAACTCATGATGGGGCAATGAAATGGGTTATTTTTCGAACGGCACAGAAGGCGATATGTACGAAGCCCAGTATTGCAGCAAGTGCGAGCACCAAAATTTGGATGGTGACGGCTGCGCGATGTCGAAGCCGGGTTCATAATGTCGTGGGCACAATATATGAAACTGACGGATGAAGAGATTGCCCGCCTGCAGAAAGCGTTCAAGCAAGAATCCGGAGAGCACCAGTTAGACAATGAATCCGCGTTCAAAGAGGTCGAGCATCTGCGCACGGTGATTGCTGATCTATTGGGGTGTGTGGGCAAGCGGGAAGTCACCGCCGCCGAAGCCGCGATCAGGACAGAACCGAACCGGGCATTTCCGAGGCCGATTGATATGAGCAAGCCGCACAAAGGCAAGCTCTCGGATTGGTTCAAAGTGCCCTGTGACGACGGCATTGGCTTTCGGATTTCCGGCTTGTTGGAAGCGCCCGGCTGCGGACTCCAGATGGGCCATACGTCTTTCGTCCTCGCTCACGACGAGGCAACAGGAGAAATCGAAACGTACAATAGCCGGTACACGCTGGTCGGCGGAGAGGCCACAAACGCGGACATTGAACCGGACATCACGCTTTTATCATCCGACCGAAAGCACAGTCAGACTTAGCAAAACGGCGATTAACTACCGGACATAGAAGAGGCAAATCATGACTGACACCGTTAAAGAGCTAGACAAATACGACCCGGAAAAGCTGCCGCCAGAACTTCGCTGGAAGGGAGACGGCCCTGCCCCGGCAAGTTGGTGGGCGAAAGACAAGAACGGCGTGCAGACGAAAGTTTATCGAAGCTACGCAGATTATTGCGACTAGGAAAAGAGGGCCATTATGACTGACATTTTAGACCTTGTGGCTAGGTCAGCTACCGACAGGATTAAAGGACTTGAAGCCGAGGTCTCGCGACAGCGCGTCGAGCTTGAGAAGCATCGACAGGTGGCGCTGCAACACATAATCGACAGCGAGCAGCTGCGCAACGTCCTCGATGAAGTATGGGAGTACATGGACGCGAGGGCCGACGTCAGCGACCGGACCGACGACGATGGAACCCCGTATCCGAACGCCGAAATGCAATTGCTCAGCGAGATCAATGGGGTGCTGGGCAGGAGGTAGAAAATGTCTAAGGCTGCAAAAATGATTGGTGAGATTATCGACCATTTTACATCAGGTGACGAGACTCCCGGTGATGCGTGGGCACCATCAGATGATCTGATTTCTTTTGGCCTCGACCATCAGTCAAGGGATGGAACGAAGTTCTGGATTGATTTTTGCCGCGAGGCCGGAGAGGTAAGTATTATGTGGAGGCCCAAGGGAGCTGATCGCGCACAAACAATCGTGTTTCGAGAGGACCAATAACATGAAGCTCTGCAAAGACTGCAAGCATGTCAGGGTGGATGGACTGCACCCCGTATGCGCTCGCGCCGCCTCAACCGATCCAGTGACCGGCGAGCCGGACTATGCCGGTGCTAGTTGCAGCTACCAACGCGACGGCTTAGCAGCGCTTGGAAATTGCGGCTGGAAGGGCCGGTATTGGGAACCAAAGGAAACCGACAATGGCTGAGCTTAACCGCCTGATTGCAGAGACGCGGGAGTGGCGGGAGATCCACCGCGCCGCTTTTTATGGAGGCAAAAAATCGCGCTGCATCGACGCGGCGGCTTGCGCGATTCGCGAGATCGCTCTGCTGGATGCGAAGCGCGCAATTGAGAGGCAGATATGACCTGCAAAACATGCGATGGCACCGGAGAGATTTTGCATATATGGGCAAAGCCGGGCGGAGTTGGCAACGGCTACGGGCCGTGTCCAGATTGTTGTAATCAAGGAGAGAAAGTTATGACGGAACACCAGTTGAACTGCCTGCTTTCAGACGGGACCATTGACCTCGACAAACTCGCCGAGGCGACCCAGCTGGTCAAGCAATATCGGGAACTGTGGGAAGTCGCTGACGCCCTTTACAACGGCGACTACAAAGGCGACTGCATTGCAATCCATGTCGTTTGCCAGAAGCGCGGGTACAACAACAAAAGCGACGAACCTACAACGCTGCGAGTTCTCCCCATGAACTCGACAGACATCGAGGGGCTGGTGAGAAACAAGGAGCAGGCGGTCAAGGAGAAAATCAACGACCTTGGATTCAGCGTATGACCCAGCTGGAACCAAATGCGATGATGCTCCAATTCTTTCTCATTTTCGACAGAACGCAAACCGAGATTGACCGAGTGAACCGGCTTAATGCTCAATTGCAAATGCAGATTGCAGACTTGAGAAAGCCAACTCTGGTCGCCGAAAACGAACGGCTGCGTGAGGCGCTGGCGTTGGGAAAAAGCACCAGACAAAAAGCGCATGTGGTCTTGGTCGACTACGGCCAGCCTGATTATCTGACCGGGGCGCAAATGCAATTTGAAGTCAGAGAACAGGAGATGTACTCGGTGGCGTATTTTGCAGACGGCGTCGACGCGCAAGCCTTTGTGGACTGGAAGAACAGCCAGCTTCGCACGAAGTCCGACAAAGCCCTTTGAGGACACTCATGCCCAACATGAAAATCGACGCACTCGGATACATCACCGGCGGGGGCTGTGACAAAGAGAACCACCGCCGCGCAGATCGCACTCGAGGAGCGTGGGACATCTGGAACTACATGCTCGACAATGGGTACGTCAAAACATCTGAGACGGGACATCATTACAGAATCATCAAGCCGTTCAAGCATGGCTGGCATTGGTTGAGAGTGCGCTTCTCAGGCCGTGACAAAACAGGCGCACATGAAATTGGCGCCCATAGATTCATCCAAGACCTCCTGCCTTGTTTGCCCGAAGGGTATTTCAGCAAAATGGAAATGGGAAAGTGGATTGACTGTTTCTGCCAAGGTTCGAGCAACGTAGGTGTTGTTGATGACCCAGATGGTTTCATGGGAAAGAAGATGACAATGGGCGGGGCGTTCACCGACAAGAACGATGACATCTATCAGGCGCGCAGAGAACGTGGTGACTTTGGAGACGTACCGTCCTATCAAGGAACAATTACAAGAAGGTAAACCCTCTGATTCAAGAAAGGGAAATCCCGATGGACACCGGTTATTACAATGAAATAATTGAAGGGCTTGAAGCGAAGGTGAGCGACCTGCAGTACGAGTTGAAAGAGCTTCGAAGCCTCAACGAAACGCCGCTGGATTGCCCGCGACATTGGTGCATCACCAAGAAGGAAAAACAGGTGTTGGAGATCCTTATGGCAAGAACAGGCATCATCACTTATGGCCTGATCTACAATCATCTTTATGCGGGCCGAGAAAATCCGCCGCTGCCCGCCATCATCCATGTTTACATGAGTCGCCTGCGCACCTTGTTCACCGCGATAGGTGGGGACGTCGTGAACATCCACGGCGAAGGCTATAAACTGACCGACGCGACCAAGGACCTGATACG
>SDBT01019676.1_pt1 | contig 10574 bp, 10 predicted proteins | sample 2277101 | NCBI WGS metagenome assembly SDBT01 (sample SAMN10404973, study PRJNA504765) | marine sediment metagenome | isolation source: marine sediment core GS10_PC15, 103 cmbsf | place: Arctic Ocean: Southern Knipovich Ridge | collected 2010
AAAGACGGGCATTATCGTCATTGCGAGGAACGAAGTGACGAAGCAATCCAGAGCGATGTCTGAATTCTTTCTAGATTGCTTCGCTATGTCTTTAGCTTCATCCTTAAAATCATAGATCCAGGCTACATTGTCCTTCTTCACTCTCATAGCACGCCCGATAGCCTGTAGAGTAGGTATGTCCTTCTCCATAGCCCTCGCATCAATGAAGTGGCTAATCTCCGGAATGTTGATCCCTGTCTGTAAGATCTTAGTGGCTATAATCACCCCATGCTTTTTTCGAAGGAACTTCCTGATTAACTCATAACGCACAGTCAGATCCTGAGATCCCTGTAGGATGATTGACCCTGGGATCAAGTCGGCTAATATATGCAAGTGCTCCAGGTTCTTCACCAAGATAACAGCCTTGGAAGTATCCTTCTTTTGGATGATCTTAATGATGTCCTTGATACGGTTATTCCTGTAGTCGTTATGGACGATGTATTCCTGGTAGATCTCAGGGTAGGTCTTATCCTTGTTTTCTTCTACTGTTGCCGAGGTTAAGAGAGGAGTACGGATGATCTGAATCCTAGGTTTGGCTAGATGACCCTCCTCAATAAGATCCTCCGAAGTAGCCACCTCTATGACAGGCCCTAGGCCGCCCTCTAAGAAATGTCTAGAGATATCGTCTGATGGTGGGGTGGCAGTGAGACCAAGCCTGTAGTGGGCCTCTGGGAAGCCCTGGAGCACCAGTCTGCGTGCTTTGGACTGTGAGAACTCATGAGCCTCGTCAAACACGATCATTCCGATGTAATCTGTATTCCAGTAAGCTTGGGCCTTTTCTATGCTCTGTACTGTAGTTAACATAATTAGGCCATTTTTCACTCCCTCCCCTGTGCAGTAACCGAGCATATCTTTCGTCTTAAATAGTTTGTCACACTTGGTAAGAAACTCGTATGTCTGCTTCACTAATTGCTTTGATGGAAATACGCACAGGATATAGTCATTAGGAAACTGCAAGAAGTAGTTCTTGACTAAACCAGCTAGGATAAGAGTTTTACCTGAACCAGTGGGAGACTTAAGGATACCTCTCTTATTGGTCAAACCAAGCGTGATTAAGGTCTCCTGGTAATCTCTGAATTCATACTCGTCAACAGGCTCTAGTTTATTATTCCAATCCTCCACCACGGCTTCGAAAGGAGTAATGGTAGGGGTACACTCAATCTTCGCCAAATCGGTCAGGATTCTAGATAGAAGGCCAGACAGAAACACTCCTTCTTTACTAATGAAGTGCTCTTTGCCGTCCCAACAGCGTGCGCCAGAACCTCTCCGTCTATTGTAGGCTGGAACGTACCTAGCTCCAGGAACGTTAAACGCATACTTCTTATAAAGTGCGTTTAATAGGTCCGGATTGTCTGTCTGTATCTGAGACTGGATGTTTCCAAGTAGAATGTCCATACAGACTATTATAGACTAAACAGGAGTCTTTTATGACAGATTCACCACGTCCAGTAGCAAAGAAAGAGCCGAAAGATGGTAAGTCCATCCTAGCCGAGATCTTTGAGAACCTTCCCTCAGACACTCCAACAGAAGTAAAACTACCTTCCGGATGCAAGTTCTATCCAGGCGGTGGTCCTGTTACTGTTCGCCCTCTTAAGTACGAGGACGAGAAGGCAGCAGCGCTATCCAGAGTAAAGGGTCGTCATGTCTTAAACTTCATCTTGAACCGTTGCACAGAGGGGATAGAGATTCCTGATCTTCTGACTATTGATAAGATGGTTCTGATGCTCAAGCTGAGAGAGATCTCTTTCGGGTCTGAGTTGATCATGGACACAGAATGTCCCTCGTGTGAAGGTGAGACTAAGATTACCTTTGATTTGTCCAAGCTACCTATTAAGGAGCTTCCTCCAGATGCCGAGGATCCTCAACCTATTATGCTCCCTATACTTAAAAAGGAGATGGTTATTAAGCGTCCCAGGGTCAAGGATGAGGAGTACCTAGGAAGTGAGACCGCAGCCTTTCAGAACCTCTGGCGTTTTATCGAGTCTGTCCACGGACACACCAGCGCGGCCATTATCCAGCAAGTACTAGAGAGGCTTCCCTCCAAGGATGCCAGGTTAATTATTAAAACCCTGTCCGGATCGAATGCAGGTATCGACACTACAGTTAATTTTGAATGTGGAGGATGCGGTCATAAGAGCATCGTTGAGGTGCCTATCACCGAAGATTTTTTTACGGGGAACTAGAATCAATTAATCTAGACTCTCTTCTTATGGAAGCCTACATACTTGTGAAGCACGGCAATTTTTCATTAGGGGATATAGGCAAGTTAAGTCGCACAGAGCGTGTGACATTTCTTAAATTCCTAGAAGACGAAACCCAAAGGCAAAACGATGCTCTTGAACGGCACTAATCTTACGGACAGGCATAATCGCCCTGGCGTCCTCCAAAAGGTCGCTCTCCAAGCCCAGTTTATCAATAACGGGGAGTTCGTAGACCCATCGGAAGTAAGCTCTTGCACCATCTTCACGAAGGCTGTGAACGTCTCCCCTTCGTCAGTCCTTGTATCAGGCACAGGCATAATCGATGGCAGCGCTGTATCCAGTGTTGTCTTGATGAACTTCGCTCCGTCTACTAGCTTCGTCGGACCTAATAACCCTGGGACTTGGGATGGCTCTGCTTACAATCCAGCAGTGGATGCTAGCACTATCTTCAGGATCTCGACAGGGAAGTACGTAGTAATCCTGGACGGTACATTAAATCTATCAGGTAATCTAAGTAGTGTCACCGGAAGCGCAGTAGTAATTGCCAACACTGCATCTGCTGGGAGTGACTATACGGACGCCTGGACAGTAAGACTAGTAGCTGGCTCTAACCCTGTAGTCTTCATTAACGACTTCAGACTGAACGATGATAATTTCCTGGTCCTTACCGAGGGCCTGCTTATCACGGCTGCTAATACCCTCCAGACTCGTCATCTACAGTTAGATGATAAGGCGGACCTGAAGATCACCACAGAGATCACAGTCGGTAACAAGTCCACAGACGAAGCAGTAAGGAATCTGTTCAAGGACTCAGTTATCACTAGTGCCATGGTTCAAATCCAGAAAGTGAACGAGGGATCTCAGCTTCCGAACTACCAGGAAGTGTCAGGGTATGCGGACACGAGCGCTACCGTTACGATTACCAGCGACAATACCATCGTGTTCAATTGGAACACCAACGTTCTTAAGACGTGGGGAACTGCGGCTACTGAGGTGACTAAGCGAGAGGGTATTGGATCTCCTACAGGAACGTTCTCAATCAGAGTTAAGTACACTATCCTCAATGAGACTGTAGTTAGTCCGTTAATGTTCTTTACAATTGAGTAAGGATCTTGTAGTAATCGTCGTACAGCGACACATTCTTGTTCTTGTGTCGTCGTAAGTTGATTCCTGCGACATGAGCATCGTTCCAGTCGTTATAACCTTTTGGGAGTGGTAGTAGGGAGAATGCAGACATACAGTACTTCTTGCGCATTTTATCGAAAGACTCGACTCCACTTGCTCCAGCTTCGTCGTTGTCGTAAGCAAGGATGATTTGGCCTCGGAAATGCCGTAGGATGTCCATTTGGACGTAGGAGACGTGGCATCCCATAGTACAGGTCGCGTTAAGCCCTTGTACTCGTAGAGAGATTGCATCGGTAGGACCCTCACAGATAATAAGGTGGTCTGCATCGTTATCGAAGGGATACAATACAAACGAACTCTTTGGCCCCCCATCCTCGGATGGGGGGTTTAAGTATTTAGGGAATTGATCGTAGAGGGCTCTAGCCTGGAAGTAGTACACATACCCGTCCTTACGGAAGGGGATCACTAGTCTCCCGGAGTACTTTGTGTCCTCTACTCCCATATAGAACACATTCTGCTCGCTGTCCTCATTCTCTTCGTCAAACAGCTTCCTGCCTGCTAGATAGTCCCAGGCATCTTTATCTGCTTGATGAGGGGACTTATACGAATGGATATTAATTGGCCTGAATACCTCTATACTGTTTACTAGATTGACCTCATAGTTAACCGCAGCAGAGAAATTACGAGCTTCTTCTCCGAACTCTATGGATCCCCCTAATTGAAGGATCTGTAGCATTAGTCGGGAGTATGCTTGTTGGTAAGCTACGTTCTCATACTTAGCGACAAAGGAAATAAAACTCCCCTGTTGCTTAGACGCAAAGTCCCTCCATTGCCCATTCCAGAGATTCATCCAAAACTTGAGGCCGTCATCGTCTATAAAAGGGGAGTGCATGTTCAGTTCTTTACCCCCAGCTTTTACTTCTGAGATTTTGGCAAAGTGTCTGTGCATGTACTCTTTAATAATGTCGGAGGTAACGTTCAATGTATCTAAAATCCCTATCTAATAGTCGAGCCGACACTTACAAGCAATGTGGGCTCAAATACGACTTTAAGTACGTAAGGTACTTAGAGGAAGACGAAGGTCTAGACCAGCAACACTTTCCCTTTGGTAAGTATATCCATAAGATCTGTGAAGATGGAATTGACCTAAAAACTATAGAAGAGCTTGAAGCTCTTGCTGAGAAGCTACGTCCCGATTATATCTTCGAAGACAGGAATTATGCGCTAAAAATCCCAAAGTGCGTTAAAAACTTCTTCCAGTTCAATCAAGAGCTTGAGGGAGAAAATGTAGGACAGGAGATTGCATACTCCCTCCCCCATCCTGATGCTGGAGTGAGTGAAACTGCTATGACAGGAGTTATTGACCGCGTAGTACGAGGTCCGTCTGGAAGCCTTTTAGTTATCGATTATAAGACTTCTAAGAGAGAGAAGGACAGGGCTAGCCTATTCCTTGATCCACAAATGAGAGGATACGCTTGGGCGTGCTCGCAACTCTATAAGGTTCCCTACGACAAGATCATCGTGGCTCACTACTATCCTGTATCTGGACATCTAGTTACTGTCAAGTTTGGTAGGCAGCAGATTAACCAGTGGTTGCGTGAACGCAAGGATTTGATCTGGAGGATACGTAAGGCGAAGAAGGCTGACTTGGTGGCTCAGGAAAATAAGTTTTGTAAGTGGTGCTCCTACAGACAGCTCTGCCCTCTCCAAACCCCCCAATACCTAGTAGAGGCTAACTTAGCCACTAGAAAGAAGAGTAAGGCCCCTAACTTTAAGCCGCAGACAAAACCCCTGTAACAATGGGTTCGTAGTCCTCTAACTCGATATCGATGAAAAACTGTCTGATATACTCTTCTGAATATTTACACTTCTTGCATAAATAACTGAAGAGGGTAGTTGCCTTTATAGGACGAGAGTTATCCAGTGCGCCAAGGATCTTAAGCTGAAACAGCCTAACCAGCCGTTCGCTGTACCGATCCTTCCACTTACGCATAAATCTCGCGCTTAGAGTAAAATCTACAAGATCTAAGAACTCTACCATCTGTTCGTCTGGGTTAATGAAGCTCATTCTATTTGTACCTTTCTACTTGGTTTTCTTTCCAAGCTCTTATTTTCTTTCATTATATGTAATGTCGATTAATTTTTCAGAGGAAAATATTAAAAGTTTAAGAAAGTTGCTGATAACGGAGGATCATGCCTCCTTTATCGCTCCTGCTGCCAAGAGCACATCTCACTTACGTCCGGGTGCTCTAGTCTCGTTTAATTACAACGGAGACTACAGGCTCTGTCTCGTCTCGGTCAATAACACCGGACACACCCTTTATAGGTCAAGCCAGGGGAATACTCTGCTTACTTGCTTCGATGTCACAGATTTAGGCGAGGAGGTCCTCCAGTCCGTGGTTAAAGGCGTGTACCACAGGAAGAAGCGAGCTACCTCCAGCAATGTCAAAAGAGGACTCCAGAGGCTACTAGGAATGGGTCGTTATCGTAGTTTCAATCTAAATAAAATAGAACGTCTACACTCGTTCCATATTAACACTGGATCCCTATAATGGCTAAAACCTTAAAAGGCTCAATGACGGACCTTACAGATGAGATCAAAGATCTCGGTAGGGATATGCGTAAGCTGGGTCTTGGTGCTCTAACTGTAGGGATAGGTCAATTAGTCTCAAGGGCAGATGAAGCTAATCAGGCTTCCCTATCTCTTGGCCTGGATATCCGTAAGCAGTCTACTCAGTCAAGTAAATTCGCTGGTATCATCGGTGGCGCTGCGTTTGCCCTTCGTCAGGACCTAAGTCTTCTCCAGTTAGGGCTCAGGGACAACTCCAAGGAGCTTGTACGCCTCTCTGCCTTCACCAAACTGGTAGGACGTGATTCCAGAGGTCTACAGCGAGGAATGGCTCTAGCGGCCACTGAGCTAGGTCTGAACAATGAAGCTTTAGGTTCGCTAGCAGAAACTACCTTTGAGTCCAGCATGCGCTTTGGTACTGCTGCTGATAGTATTGTCGCAGGCATAGTTAATCTAACAGGTAAGATGGGCGCTCTTCTAATAACAGGAGGAGACACTTTAGCCCAGACCGAACAGTTTGCTATTCTAGGAGCTATCTTAGGTCCCAGATTCGATAAGCAGATTGCTGTATTCGCAGACATCCTAGGTAACATGGATGATCTGAATAATATCACCAGAGCACAAGCACTAGGAATCTTTGATCTTCAGACATCGGTGCTTAGGGGTAATGCTACTGTTGGAGACTTGCTTAAGGGAATCTTAACGTCCTCCGATAGAGTAGGAGATGCCATAGGACAAGATCCTAGGCTTATCAAGTTCAAGTTTGGTGGTATCATCGATCTTAAGACTATGGCTGAGCTTAAGCGTCTAGGAATTGGCATTGATAATCTAGGCGCGGGTATCCTAGAGGCTATAGCAGATCCCAACGTGGAAATGTCCACAATTCAGTCTCTAGTTAACGAAGTAACTAATCCTTTCCAAGCTTTCTTGGATAAGACTCTTCCTAAGATCTTGAAGTTTGGAAATGAAATTATCTTTGGACTACAGATTCTGGCTGGATTAGGTCTTGCTAAATTACTAGGAGTTCTTGTAACTGCGGTTAATGTTAAGCTTGTAGCCCTCTTAGGGACAGGAATATTGATTTGGAAGGTTATAGAAAGTCTTATCACACAAGGACCAGAGAAGACTGCTTCAATGGTCAGTACGGTAATAAGTACTTGGTGGGGTCAAGCAACTACATTTTTCAAGGATTTATGGGAAAAGAAGACAGTCCAAAATTTGGGTAATGCTTTTGGGCTAAGATTACAAATTGGACTTATGCATGCTTTGAATATTAATAGGTTACAGTTTAGGACTTTTATGGGTAAAACTGTTGGTCAGTTAATCAAAGAGCTTGACAAAATTGAATCCGGGATAAGTACTGTAGCAGCTAATACCAAGAAGGAAGAGACAGCGAAGTTTGCTGAGAAGACGCAGACCAGGCTAGCTGATTTCGTAACATTAACTCAGTCTATGCTAGATGAAACAATGAGGCAGTTCCTTGGATACTCCTCCATCGAAGAGAGGAAAGAGGGAGAGGCCGACAGAAGGAACGACGAGGTAATCGACGTTCTAATGAGAATCGACGCTAACTTGCAGAAAAGTCCCATGGCGGGAGCAAGGCTTGGATACCCAGGAGCAGGTAACTAATGAATGCTAAGTTTATTGATCGTAAACTAGGGGAAAGATCCCACCTGAAGTTTGAGTTTCCTCAAGCTGGGGGAGACGTACCTCTAGTGGTCTTCCTACCATTCTTCGAGAACGTGGACATTCGGGAGACCAAGAAGGCGAATATCTCTGAACAGAGCCCTATCTCCAGGTCCTCGTCAATCCTGACGTACACAGGAGCCAAGGCTAGAAGGTTTAAGCTTACCTTTAATCTTACTCTTCCTCACTTGATGGAGCAGTACATGAACCTTGATCGCTACCTCAGTACCGTTGTGGTAGGGAACAGGGAGACAGAGAGAGCTAAGTTCTTCAACCCAATCCTGAACCAGTCTGAGTCATCCCTTGGTAGCGCTGAGGCTTTAGAGAAGGAATACATTAAGTCCCTGATGGAGCACCCAGGGGAGACTTTCGTCAACGTGCTACTTCGTAACAACCCACATCTTAATGGGGAGCAGATTAACACTATCATCCATCTGTATGACGATGCTGCTAGACCTAGTGCTACGAGGCAAGTCCTAGACAACTTTGTTAATTCAACCCTGTCCTTCCTGGATTTAAACTCTATCACCTCTGTTAAACCCGCTGCCGTTAAGAGGGAGCGTAGAGCTATTATTAACGTAATCTCTTATTGGGTTAACCTAATCAGAAGTAGCTGCTATAATAATGCCAAGGACCCCACACTAGGCCCTCCTATTGTTAGACTCTTTCATGGAATCCTATTCAGGGATGTTCCTTGTGTGTGCTCTGACTATAGTGTGGGTTTTGATGATGACGCGGGCATGGATGTACAGACCCTGCTGAGCCGAAAGATTAAGGTGTCTATGACATTGATCGAAGCTAGGCATGGAAACTTCTCCAGCTTCCGTCCTGGGGAGTACACCACTAGAGATAACCTGGCAGGCTGGGAGTCTGTGATAAGCAGTGACGCTACTCTTGATCCCCAGACTATCCTCGGGGGTCTATAATGGCGTCTAACAGAGCAAGTAGGTTTGAGTTCGGGAAGAAAGAGTATACTCACCGTGGAAGGACTGTGGTAACCACGTATGGGTCCAAGGACTTCTCTACCTTTATTCAGAGAAGCATAACAGAACTAGAGGTTGAAGTAGGATTTGTCCCTACAGGATACGAACATCGTCCAGACAGGATCTCCGAGGTATTTTACGGTACTCCTGGTTACTGGTGGCTTCTATGCTGGGTTAACAACATCAATGACCCTTTTGAGGGCTTCAGGGCGGGACAGCGAATATTGATTCCTAAATTGAGCTAATGGCTATCCCTACCGTAAACGTAGTGCTTAGTTTGGATATAGAGAACATCCTACAGCACTTCGATCCTGAAAGGCGTAATACTCTGGACACCTTGCGTAAGCAAGCTGAGGCTAGTCCCCAAGTCTATGTCTTCCAAAACCAGCAAAATTCCACGCTCCTCAAGATGGAGCATTCCATCGGTATCGATGTAGGGACTAACGATGGGACTATTGTCTGTGATTTCATTGACCCAAATTTGGAGTTCGAGCAGAGGTTCTTGTTCACAGAGTTCCCTATCAATCTGAACAATGTCTTAGGTACCAGGAAGTCTGTGGATCCAGGAGCTTCCTCGGTTAATCTCCCCGCCCTCCATGATAGAGAGAATGTCACGGTTCTTGAGAGAACAGAACAAGACATAAGCAATAGTTCTAAGATCATCGAGAAATTCTTGGACGCAAGCGTTGTCCCAAGTCGCAAGGTAGCAATCGCCTACGGGGCTGGCAGCGATCTAAGAAGCTGGGCTGGACCCTTCATCATGAGCTTGGAACGTGGAGAAGCCATGATTACGGGAGATGGGCAGCGTATTATTCGCCTAACCTTCGTCCCTATCGACAGCTACTTTTGGGGACAGGAAGCTAGGCACCAGAGAAGCGGAGACGTGCCTAACCTGGACCTACAGGGATACGGTATCACCTGTGAGGGAGCGTCTGCCCCATTGTTCACCTATAACCCAGATGGAGGTATTGACGTAACCGAAACCAACGTAGTCATTCAAACGAGCATTAAGAACTATCTCCAGAATATGGGCATGACAGAGAACGTCATTGTCTTGCTAAGTGACATGGGTGCAGCCCTGTCTAACCTAAGGAGAAATGCTTTGGTTGCTGCTCTCTCAGACAATGAGACCTACATTCCTGCCGGGGCTGTTTTGAAAGGACAGTTGAACCAGTCTCAAAGATCTGCTGCACAAAAGAAGGTTAAGTTCATGGTTGATGTACTTGACAAGCTGGGAATTGAAGTGAGGAAAATTCCTTCTCTCAGCCAACAGACTACCATTAGTCCTTTCGCAGAACAGAGACACTTAAAAGCTGTTGACGCTCCTACTAGATATGGGAACGACTTTAAGGACTTCACCTGGGTAGCTGTGATTCGCTCAACCCGAAATGAAAGCTTCTGGGATCCTATCGAGAGAGTAATGGATAGGATCAAGGCTTACAGTGGAGCCGCCAAGTCTTCTGTTGGGTTTAATGATGCTCGTTTGGTAGAAGCTGACAGTGGAGTTTTGAAGATTATGCACAGGCATGGTCTTATCGTAACTCCTCTTGAGCCTGTAATCATCTACGGACACCTGGGCTTGATCCAGAAGTACCTCTTTCCCAAGCCAGCACTGACCAAGCCTGAAGGTGGAGCACTTCTTACGGGAGGTGGAGATCCTCCTAACGCTGGTTCCATCACTAGAGCTTTCCAAGATACCCTTCCTCCGTATAAGTACTATGAAGACATAGCAGAGTATCTGTGGCCTGACGCGCTTCCGTCTCCCTATGGAGATCCAAGCAAGACTCCCGATGACTACTCTATCAATCCTGACGTGTGGATGCAACAGGACAAGTCTTTCCTAGGAAAGCTCAGGATTCCTGTGTTTAAGTTAGGTTTTCAGGATTCTAATGTCCTTGATATCCTAGTTAAGAACACTCCAATCTACATGACTGCTCTCAATATCACGTACCAAGAGTACAGAGCATACAG
>SDBT01019677.1_pt1 | contig 10574 bp, 7 predicted proteins | sample 2277101 | NCBI WGS metagenome assembly SDBT01 (sample SAMN10404973, study PRJNA504765) | marine sediment metagenome | isolation source: marine sediment core GS10_PC15, 103 cmbsf | place: Arctic Ocean: Southern Knipovich Ridge | collected 2010
GAGCCGTGATTGGCACTTTGTTTTTCGTATAAAACCTCTGTAAAGGCAATTTTTGCTCTAAAAATAATTTCCTTCACACAAAAATCTTATTACTTTCACTGCACAGGTGCGCTCACGACCAGGACAGCTATCAATCGAAAGGTTAAATGGAATTTATACACCCGGACTAACTATTACCCCGGCGGCGGCGCAGGAAATTACCTGTTAAAAAAAACTTCACGCGAATAGCCTAAAGTTTAAAAAGAGCAGTGAGGAGGTTTGATGAATATCGGTGTTCAGCTTCTTCAATATACACTTTCTGGCATAACAATCGGAAGCATATACGCCATGGTTGCGATAGGATTTAACATTATCTACAATTCTACCGGAATTATCAACCTGGCCCAGGGCGATTTTGTTATGCTGGGAGGGATGGCTGCTGTCTACTTTCATAACTCCCTCCACATACCCCTTTTACTTTCAGGGTTTTTCGCTATAACCATTGTAACCTGTATCGGAATACTCTTTGAGCGTGTTGCCATAAGCTCTTTAAAAAACCCGTCTATCATCACCCTCATTATTATTACAATCGCTGCCTCGATCCTTTTCAAGGGCGGCGCCATGTTTATCTGGGGAAAAGACGCTTATGTACTTCCATCATTCAGCGGTGATAAACCAATTATGTTCTTTGGCGCGACGATTCTTCCTCAAACAATCTGGATACTGAGCTTCCTTGGCCTCATCGTAGCCGCACTCATGGCTTTCTTCAGATTCTCGATTGTCGGCAAGGCAATGAAAGCATGCTCTTATAATAAAAGGGCTGCCAGCATTGTTGGCATTAATGTCAATAAAATGGTTATGATTTCTTTTGCACTTAGTGCTTGTATCGGGGGAATCGCGGGAGTAATCGTAACCCCGATAGCACTCGCACACTATGATAGGGGTACTCTATTAGGTCTTAAAGGATTTGGGACAGCGGTAATGGGAGGACTGGGTAACATGGGGGGGGCGGTGGCTGCCGGACTTATTATTGGACTGCTTGAATCATACTCTGCCGGACTTCTCTCAAGCGGGTATAAGGACGCAGTTGCGCTTGTTATACTTTTAATGGTGCTCTATTTCCGGCCAGGCGGGATTTTTGGTAAAAAGGAAATAGAATCTCTTAAAACTTATTAACCGTGTATGCTGATTTACAGCAGCCGGAGGTTTATGGTAATATGCTGAAAATGAAAAATTTGTTCAAGACGTCATTTTCAAAAGCGGGATTAACCTTTATTGTTTCAGTTATTCTCATGGCCATCCTGAGAAATCCGTACTATGTTGGTATTTTAACATTCCTCGGTATCAATATAATAATAACCATTGGATTAAGTCTCTTGATGGGTTACGCGGGGCAGATTTCCCTGGGGCAGGCAGCATTTTTCGGTATAGGCGCATACGCGACAGGAGTCCTCACGACCAAACTTCACATGCCCATTATTTTCTCATTTCCTCTCAGCCTTCTGTTGACTGTCACAGTTGCTTTTATTGTAGGCATACCGACCCTGCGGCTCAAGGGGCATTATCTTGCAATGGCAACCCTGGGTCTTGGTGAAATAGTTTTCATTGTATTCAACGAACTTCTTACACTGACAGGCGGTCCATCAGGATTTGGAAACATCCCGCTGATAAAGATATTCGGAGTGGAACTGGACAGTGATTACAAGTATTATATCTTCGTGTGGGCGATAGTGAGCCTGATACTTTTTCTTTCATTAAACATTATTAACTCCCGTTTCGGGAGAGCCCTCAAAGCGATCCATAAAGCTGAAACAGAATCTGCAACCCTGGGGATAAATACATCCCGTTTGAAACTCTATATTTTTATTCTCAGCGCGGGGTACGCGTCTATTGCCGGCTTTCTCTATGCCCATTACATCACTTTCCTGAGCCCGGGAACATTCAGCCTTGGGTTCTCAATAGTTCTTGTAACCATGGTTGCCGTAGGAGGCATGGAAAACATATGGGGAGCGATTATAGGAACTACAGTTTTAACTGTGTTACCCGAATATCTCAGGTTTTTTAAAGATTACGATATCCTTATCTACGGGGTAATTCTCATGACCATAATGCTTTTAAGGCCGGAAGGTTTATACGGGATTAAAATACCATTGAGAAAGATATTGAGCGCCCGTAACTAAAAAGGAAAAACACAGACACATGGAAAATGTCCTTACAGCTGAAAAAATAACAAAATCTTTTGGAGGATTGAAGGCAATTTCCGGACTGTCTTTTGAGTCAGCAGAAAGCAGCATCACTTCAATTATTGGTCCGAATGGTGCCGGAAAAACAACACTCTTTAATATCATCAGTGGTCTTATAAGGCCTGATACGGGAAGCATCACATTTAAGGGCAAACGGGTTGATGCTCTGAAGCCCCACAAAATACCGTACCTCCGGATAGCCAGGACCTTTCAAAAGCTCAATATATACTCAAATATGAACGTCCTTGAAAACGTTATGGTAGGAAGGCATACCCTGTCAGCATCCGGATTCTTCACCTGTGCTTTCAATCTGAGAAGGTACAGGAAAGAAGAAAAAGAGATACGGGAAAAATCACTCTACTGGATGAGTTTCATGAATATTGAGCATTTACGGGACAGGAAAATAAATACCATCCCCTTCGAAAAACAGCGGATCGTTGAGGTAACACGGGCACTCGCGAGTGAGCCGGAACTGATCCTCCTGGACGAACCTGCGGCAGGATTAAATATTACAGAAACCAAAACCCTCATAGACGCAATCTATAAAGTAAGAGAGCTTGGCATAACGATTCTCATTGTGGAACACGATATGGATCTTATCATGGAAATCTCGGACAAAATAGTAGTGCTTAATTTCGGGCAAAAAATCGCTGACGGCCCTCCGAAAGATGTCCGGAGAAACGAAAGAGTCATATCTGTGTATCTGGGAGAGGAGTTCAGAGGTTAGCCGGTACGAAAATACAACTTATTAAAAGTGTCTGTTTGTTTTAAAGCCGCAGGCACAGCTAGTATAAAACAGTCATTGACAGGGTATAAATAAAGTGCTTACAATACGATCACTCAGGTCCTATTATGAATCTATCTGTGCGTTGAAAGCGGTATCCCTGCACATTCAAAAGGGTGAGATTGTGACCTTAATAGGCGCAAACGGAGCAGGTAAATCCACGCTCCTCAATTCCATTGTGGGATTAATGCCGAAAACCACAGGGACAATACAATTTGAGGATACAGAGATTACAAATCTATCATCTTCCGCTATCGTAAAACTCGGGATAGCACTTGTACCGGAAGGCCGCCAGCTTTTCTTCCCTATGAATGTTATGGATAACCTGATCCTCGGAACATATCCTTTTTACACTTTTAGAAATAAAAAAAATCTTTATAATAAAATTGATAGGATTTTTGATCTTTTTCCCGCACTTGTTGATCGGAAAAAACAGCTCGCGGGCACACTCTCAGGCGGCGAACAGCAGATGCTTTCCATCGCCCGGGCCCTGATGTCTGAACCAAAACTCCTCCTGATGGATGAACCCTCGGTTGGGCTCGCTCCTAAAATTGTTGAAAGCATTTTTCAGACACTGATACTTCTACAGAAGCAAACCGGGCTGACAATTTTTCTGGTCGAACAAAACGCGAAGCTCGCGCTAAATATCTCTCAGAGAGGCTACGTTATTGAAACCGGGCAGATAATACTCTCGGGTGAAAAGGAAGAGTTGATGAACAATAAGGAAGTTATAAGGGCTTATCTTGGAAAGGAATGATCGATGGCACCTGTTCGGCCCGGTTTGTTTAATACAAAAAAGCAGCGGGAACAGCTTGTAAAAAGTTGCGGTATTTGATCTTTGTTTAAGGGGTTAAATTATGCCAGTATGGAATGAGAAATACGAGACAATGAAAAGAGATGAGCTTGAACAGGTACAGCTTGAAAGGCTCCAGCAAACCTTGAACCGCGTTTACAGAAGGGTTTCATACTACAAGAACCTTTTTAATAAAATTTCCTTTGATCCGGATACCATTTCTACTCTCGGTGATCTTAAAAAGATTCCATATACCTCAAAAGACACCCTCAGGTTAGCCTATCCCTATGATATGTTCGCGGTGCCTTTAAGAGAGGTAGTCAGGATGCAGTCCACGTCGGGCACTACCGGTCAACCGCTGATAGTCGGTTATACAAAAAACGATATAGAACACTGGACAGAGCTCACAGCCCGGGTTCTTTACGCGGGGGGCGTAACAAAAGATGATATCATTCAAATATGTTTTCCCTACGGCTTATTCACAGGTGGTATAGGTTTCCACTATGGAGCTGAAAAAATCGGAGCATCGGTAATTCCAGGCTCTGATGCTGATATGGAGAATCAGATAATCATTATGAGAGATTACAGGACAACGGCCTTTGCCTGCGCGCCTACCTATGCGGCGCAATTATTTGAGGTGATGAATAAAAAGGGGATCACTCCCGCCGAACTTTCGTTGAGCAAAGGATTATTCGGTGCTGAACCGTGGAACGAATCATTCAGAAAGGAGATCGAAGAGAAACTTTCAATCTCTGTTACCGACAACTATGGATTAACGGAGATAATCGGACCCGGTGTTTCATTTGAATGTGACCATAAAAATGGGCTTCATATTTCTGAGGACCATTTTATTCCTGAGATTATAGACCCGGACACCGGCAGTGTACTGGGTCCTGGCGAGAAAGGCGAGCTTGTTCTCACAACCATAACCAAGGAAGCATATCCACTAATACGCTACCGGACAGGAGACCTGACCTGTCTGTACTATGAACCGTGCACCTGCGGTAGAACCCTGATTAAAATGGGAAAAATTTTTGAACGAATTGATGATATGATTATACTGAACGGTCAGAATATGTTCCCGTCCCAGTTTGAACAGATACTAACTGAAGCGATCGGTACAGCCCCTAAATTTCAACTTGTCATTGATAAGAAAGAAACCCTCGATGAGCTTGAGATTCAGGTTGAGATATCCGGGGATTTCTTCTTTGATGAAATGAAGAAGCTAGCAGAACTGGAGATTACAATAATCAAAGAGGTAAAAAAACGGCTGGATTTCATACCTAAAGTTAAGCTAGTTGAGCCAAGAACAATAAAGAGAGGCATGAAAAAGGCAAAAGTCATTGATAAAAGGTATAAATGAAATCCATCTGTGCCGTGCCCGGGGATTTAAACGTTATTAAATACCGGACGGCACGGATTTAAATACTCGAAGATAGCCGGCTGAAAAAGGAAGCGGTTAAATATTCATTTATGGTAGTGGGGCAGTTCAAGAATAACAGTCGTTCCTGCATTCGCCTTACTTTTAATGTCAATAGAACCTCCATGCTGCTCGATAATTTTTTTAACGATAGTGAGGCCGACACCGGAGCCTTCAGGGGATCTGGGTTTATCACCTGCAATTGCCCTGTAGAAAATATTAAACACGTTAGGTAAATCCTTTTCATCAATTCCGATACCATTATCCTCTATCGATAATCTGATCCTGCCGTTTAAACCCTCACTATTAATAATAATTTTTACATCTTTACCCCTTTTATACTTTATGGAGTTGTTAAAAATATTGGTAAAAAGCTGAATTATCCTCCCCCTGTCCACTTGAAGCATGGGCAGTTTTTCACGGATGTCGATTTCAAGTCTGATTTTTTCATTTTTCAGCGCATTAAATTGCTCCGCGTAATCCTGAATAATATCATTCAAATCTACCTCTTCGATCTTTAATTTCTGCGTGCCGATCCGCGAGAGCAGCAAAAGGTCATCTATCATTGAAATCGATTGATCTATATTTCCAACGATCCTTCTCAGAATATAATCGTCTTCGCTGCTTTTTATATACTGTCCAAACTGTTCCTTCACCATTTCTGCAAAACTCTTTGCGGCGTGAAGAGGTGATTTTAAATCATGGGAAACAGTATAGACAAAATCCTCCAGCTCTTTTGTTCTCTCCTTTACTCGAACTTCAAGATTCTCAAGACTCGTCCTGAGCTCCTTCTCCAATCGGAGCTTGCGCACACCGGCGGCAATAACATTTGATGAAAGCTCCAGTAAACGGATACCCTGAAGAGTAAATGAGCTGTCTTTTTTATGAAGCGCTATAATGCACCCGATTGCTCTTTTATTTACGATCAGAGGAGAAATGACAGCAATCCCTTCTCCGCTTTTTCCCATAATATGATCAATACATGAGGGTTCAAATATTTCATCCATATCCCTGTAAACAGTCTGTTTCTCTGTAGCTACCTCCTCAATCACAGGGTTTATGTACTCATGAATAAGCGTTTCCCCGGGGGCAAACCATCCATTTTCATTTATACTCTTAATGTAGTACCTGTCTACAATTTTTTTTCCATTTCCTAAAACTGCTATGGTAAAAAATGCTGCCTTTAATACGGATGCCACTTTATCAGCGGAAGCTTCAATCAATCCTTCAACAGTTTCGGTATTTCCGATATCCCAGGACAATTTTATCAGCGTTTCTACCTCATCAAACACCTGCATCATGTTCGTCATATGGTTGTAAAACGCTATTATATATGATTTGCCATCAAGTTCCACCAGGTCGAGAGAAACTTCACAATAGTTCTCATCTCCCTGCTTTGACACGAAAATTGTGTTATAGACACAGTGTTTCTCAGTCTGAATACGATCCATATATTGATTGAAAAAAGATTTATCAGTTCTTTCAAAATACCCGGGATATTTATCAAACAGCTCTTCCTTTTTATACCCTGAAAACTGCTCAAATCCTCTATTCACGACCATCCGTTTATCGGTTTGACTGTAAATGACCATTGGCCCGGGAGAGCTATCAAACACATCCATTGATTCTTCACACCTTCCCCTTATCCTGGCTTCTCCAAATGTTCCAATGTAAACCCTGCCAGGGTTATTCCGGGGGCACTCTTTCATTGAGGGTATGTGAACACCCTGAGCGTCTATTACAAATTCCTTATACCCTCCATCCTTTGTTTTAAACCTGATAAGAACTTCTTTAACTCCACGGGCCCCTGTTCTTCTTTCAGTAAACGCCCTTTTCACCCTCTCAAACTCATTTTGGACAATCAGCTCTGAAAAATGGCGGCCGATTATTTCGTCCCTCGAAAATCCCAGTACTTGCAGCACTTCATCGCCGATTGTATTTACTATTCCATATTCATCCACTCCATAGTACAGGTCTGTAAAATCCGCCCCCTTCTCCCATATTTTTCCGGTTTTCTCCTTGAGCTTTCTTATAAGGTCGGTTTTGATCTCCTGATTAATTAATAACAGGTTCATTTGCTCACGCTTATCTTTCTTTTTTAGAAATGCGTACCTGACAATGTTCTCTAAACTGTCTTTTTCGGGTATATGAAACACGGTAAGATCAAACTTCTTAATTACTGAATCAAGTTTATTGGTAACTTTACCGGTAAAACTTACGATGATCGGGGTAACTAACAGGAGCCGGGGGAGTTCCTTTTCAGCTTTCCGGATAAACGTTTCAAGCGATTTCATAGATTTTGCATGAAGAAAGACCACTGTTTTCTGTAAGCTTACCTGCCCTGCTTCGAAAAAATCAAATAACTGGTCTGTCTCCTGCAGATAATGAACGTCAAATGTGTACGCTTTTGGGTCTGCCAGGTTTTGGAGCCCGGCCCCGATAAATAGAACTGATTTCACATCATTTGACATTTTTTTCCATGCTTTAATATAGTATAAGATTATTTTAATAATTTTTCACATTTTTCTTGATGAAGACATACAGAAAGCTGAGTTCCTACCCGGTGTTAAAAATAATTTTATCATCCATAACGTCAACAACTATTCGATCATTTTCCTGAAAGGCCCCGCTGATAATCGCCTTTGCCAGAGGGGTTTCAACATAATTCTGCAGCACTCTCTTCAGCGGGCGGGCTCCATAGTTGACATCATATCCTTTTTCCGCAAGAAACCGGATAGCCCCGTCGCTGAATGTAATTGCAACACTTCGATCCTTAAGCCGCTCTGTTAAATATCCAAGCTGCAATTTTGCAATATCCATAATATTTTCCCTGGATAGGGAGTGAAACACAACTATTTCATCTATCCTGTTTAAAAATTCCGGCCTGAAGCTCTTCTTTAAAATCTCCATTATTAAACTCTTCATCTCATCAAAAGATTTCCCTTCCCGGCCGTTATCGTCCAGGATGTGCTCTGAACCCAGATTTGAGGTCATTATTATGACAGCATTCTTGAAATCAACAGTTCTTCCGTGAGAATCGGTAAGCCTGCCGTCTTCAAGGATCTGAAGCAGGATGTTGAATACATCAGGATGGGCCTTTTCAATCTCGTCGAGCAGGATGACTGAATAGGGCCTCCTTCTTACTGACTCTGTTAACTGTCCGCCTTCATCATATCCGATATAACCGGGAGGCGCGCCTATGAGTTTGGCGACTGTGTGTCTTTCCATATACTCGGACATATCAAGCCGTATAATGTTCTTTTCATCATCAAAGAGGAACTCCGCGAGGGTTCTCGCAAGCTCGGTTTTCCCGACACCGGTCGGGCCTAGGAAGATAAAGCTTCCTATGGGCCTGTTCGGCTCCTTAATCCCCGCACTAGCGCGCAGAATCGCGTCAGAAACAGCATTTACTGCCTGGTCCTGACCGACAACCCGATTATGGAGATGGTCCCCCAGATTTAAGAGTTTTTCCACTTCACCCTGCATTAGTCTGGAAACAGGTATACCGGTCCATTTAGCGACAACATCGGCAATATCCTCTTCATCTACCTCTTCCTTGAGAAGCCGTGTGCCGCTGTCCTCCTCCATCTTTTTACTCAATTCTTCCAGCTCCTTCTCAAGCTGAATTAAACTGCCATACTTAAGCTCGGCGGCCTTGTTCAGGTCGTAATTTCTCTCCGCTTTTTCGATCTGGAACTTCACGTCTTCAATCCTGCTTTTTAGATCCCTCAATCTTTGAAGATGTTTTTTCTCCTCCTCCCACTTTGACCGTAGAGAATTACCTTTCTCATTCAGGTCGGCAAGCTGCTTCTCTATCTTATCAAGCCGCTCTTTCGAAGCCTTATCTTTCTCCTTCTTCAGCGCCTCTTTTTCTATCTCGAGCTGAATGGTCCGTCTCATAATTTCGTCAAGCTCCACAGGCATTGAATCAATCTCTGTTCTGAGTCTGGCGCCAGCCTCATCAATCAGGTCAATCGCTTTATCCGGCAGGAACCTGTCCGAAATGTACCTTTCACTTAAGACAGCAGCGGCAACCAGCGCGCTGTCCTTTATCCTTACGCCATGATGTATTTCATACCTCTCTTTCAGTCCTCTTAAGATAGAAATGGTGTCCTGGACTGACGGCTCGGATACCAGGTTAGTTTGAAATCTCCTCTCAAGGGCAGTGTCTTTCTCGATATGCTTTCTGTACTCCTCGAGAGTTGTCGCGCCTATACAGTGGAGCTCACCTCTCGCGAGCATGGGTTTCAACATATTTCCCGCGTCAATGGCGCCTTCAGCCGCGCCCGCGCCGACTACCGTATGGAGCTCATCGATAAAGAGGATTATCTGTCCGTTCGATTCCTGAACTTCCTTCAAAGCCGCTTTCATCCTCTCTTCAAACTCACCGCGAAACTTTGCTCCCGCAATAAGCGACCCCATGTCAAGGGCGACAATTCTCTTATCCTTCAGCCCTTCCGGAACATCACCTTTAATAATCCTCTGCGCCAGCCCCTCCACTATCGCGGTTTTCCCTACTCCCGGTTCGCCAATGAGTACGGGGTTATTTTTCGTTCTTCGCGAAAGCACCTGTATCACTCTCCGTATCTCATCATCTCTTCCTATAACAGGATCAAGCTCTCCCTGCCTCGCTCTTTCAGTTAAATCAACGGCGTACCGCTCCAGGGCCTGGTAAGTCGCTTCCGGATTCTGTGATGTTACCCGCTGGTTTCCGCGTATCTGCTTCAAGACATTGAGCACCTTCATCTTTGTTATTCCCAGATTTTTTAAAATAGCCCCCGCTTCCCCCTTTTCCTCCAGTAACGCCATAAACAGATGCTCTGTGCTGACATAATCATCCTTCAATCCCCCGGCCTCTATTTCAGCATCCGTCAGGAGGCTGTTCAGCCGTGCAGAAAGGTAAACTGCACCTCCTGCCCCTGAACCGGTCACCCTGGGCGTTCCGGATAGAGCTCTCTCCGTTTCGTTTAAAACTTTGCTTAAATCAATGTTTAGCTTTGCAAGGATCTGTGGCACTACTCCCTTATCCTGTCTCAACAGCGCGAGAAGGAGATGCTCGCTCTCTATCTGCTGGTGGCCATACTCGCCTGCTGCAAGCTGGGAAGAATTCAAAGCCTCCCTGGCCATTTCGGTAAATCTGTTTATATCCATTGCTGCTCCCTCTGTTACATAATCTAATAATAGAAGAGCAATATTCGTACCAGAAAAATGTGAATATGCATAATTCTAATTGTCTATACCTCAAATAATTCAGGCTGTCCCTTAACATATAAAATGGCTATTTAAATACAGAACCCTGTGTAATTTACAGTATCAAATGTATAATCTGTATGTATGGGACAGCCTAATTAGAGG
>SDBT01019678.1_pt1 | contig 10574 bp, 11 predicted proteins | sample 2277101 | NCBI WGS metagenome assembly SDBT01 (sample SAMN10404973, study PRJNA504765) | marine sediment metagenome | isolation source: marine sediment core GS10_PC15, 103 cmbsf | place: Arctic Ocean: Southern Knipovich Ridge | collected 2010
GGTCAGGCGCAAGTCTGACGAGATAGATCTGGCCAAAACACAGGGCGAGCTGGTGCCTCAGGCTGAGGCCCGGGACGCCGTGGTGGCAGCGTTTACCGTGGTCAAGACTCGGCTGCTAGGAATTCCCGCCAGAGCAGCGCAGCGCATCCCGGAGCTGACGACGGATGGCATTGAGATTTTGGATCGCCTGGTTCGCGAAGCGCTGGAGGAGCTATCCGGTGGGGGCTAGCGCGGTCCCCGAGTGGCTTACGCCCGCCTTTGGTGCCCTCCGCCCACCACCCAAGCTCTCGCTATCGGCCTGGGCGGATAGGAAATTCTACCTCTCGGTGGAGAGCGCGGCAGAGCCTGGCCCCTGGACGACGCTCCCATACCAGCGAGAGATCATGGACGCCATGACCGACCCCAGGGTGGAGAAAATTACCTTCATGAAATCGGCCAGGGTGGGCGCTACCAAAATGATGAACGCCCTGATTGCCTACCACATCGACCAGGATCCGTGCCCGATCATGATGGTCCAGCCCACCGTGGAGGACGCCCAGGGCTACAGTAAGGAGGAGATTGCCCCGATGCTCCGGGACTGCGAGGTCCTCCGGGACGTGGTGGAGGAGCAGAAGTCCAGGGATTCCAGCTCCACGATTTTGGCCAAGTCCTTCCCGGGCGGCGGGCTCTACATGTTGGGAGCCAACTCGGGCCGGGGCTTCCGTCGCGTCAGCCGGCGGGTGATTATCTTCGATGAGGTGGACGCGTACCCACCCTCGGCCGGCAACGAGGGCGACCAGATAAAGCTAGGCACCAGGCGCGCGGACCACTATCACAACCGCAAGATCGTGGCGGCATCCACGCCGCTGGTGGCGGGCTCGAGCAGGATAGACGAGCTATTCATGGAGGGCGACCAGCGCCACTACCACGTCCCCTGCCCGAAGTGTGGCGCCAAGGATATCCTGGTTTTCAGGGAGCGTGAGGACGGTCGGGGCCACGTCATGAAGTGGCCCAAGGACAACCCGGAGGCCGCATACTTCCAGTGCTCGGGCAAGGGTTGTCGCATCGACCACAGTCAGAAGCGCAAGATGCTGGACGGCGGCGGGTGGATTGCGGACGCCCCACAAAAAACCCCTGGCAAGATTCACGCCTCGTTCCACATCTGGGCGGCCTACAGTGTGGCGGCCAACGCGTCCTGGGGCCAGATTGCTCGCGAGTTCATCGACGCTGCCAAGGGCGGGGCGGAGAAGCTCAAGACGTTTATCAATACCGTGCTGGGCGAAGTTTGGACGGAGAAGGGCGAGGCCCCGAGCTGGGAACGGTTGTACAATCGCCGCATGAGCTACCCGATCGGAACGGTCCCCATGGACTGCGGCATCAGGCTGCTGACGTGCGGGGTCGATGTTCAGCGGGACCGCTTTGTCTACGAGGTGGTGGGCTGGAATCTGTACAAGCAGAGCTGGTCGGTGGACGCTGGCACGCTCTACGGGGACACGGCAAACGATGCGACGTGGAGGCTACTCGACGAACTAATAGCCCGCACCTACCCCACGGCCCCCGGCCAGAGCGGCGGTATGTCGATCGCCATGACGGCCGTAGACTCGGGCGACAATACCCAGACGGTGTATGCCTGGTGCGCTAAGCAGCAGATGTCCCGGGTGATTGCGGTCAAGGGTGTGGGCACTGCGAAGTCGCTGCTAGGGGCTCCGTCGCCAGTGGAGATTACATCGCGTGGCAAGCGCCGGCAGCGCGGGTACAAGGTCTGGCCAGTCGGCGTGAACATTGCCAAGGGTGAACTCTACGGCTGGCTGGGCCTGGAGCGTACCGAGGGAGAGCCGGACCCGGTAGGCTACTGCAACTTTCCAGAGTACGGCGAGGCATATTTCCTGGAGCTGACCGCAGAGCACTTGGTTCCCGTCGTCAAGAAGAAAAGCAATCGTACAGTTTATGAGTGGCAGGTCATGCCAGGGCGTGAGAACCACGGGCTAGATTGCCGGGTTTATGCCAGGGCGGCGGCCTCGCGCAAGGGCCTGGACCGCGCCAAGCCACCGCCGCAGGAGGGCGCCAAGGGGAAGCCGGCGACCGCGAAGCCAAGCCGCAGACCCAAGGATCCAGCGCAGCCCAGAGAGGGGCGCAGGACCGGCAAGAAAGGCGGCTGGTTTAAGGGCGGACGAGGATCGATCCTCAGGAAGCGCCGCTAGCTAGATTACAGAACGGCGCCCCTCACTTCAGAGGCGAAGCGCCCGTCAGGGCCACACGACTAGCCGACGCCGCGCTGCATCCACGGCAACCCTACCACACAACCTTGACAGGACTCCAGCCCCGTGATCCTAGAATGCTCGTGGCAAACGAAGCAACGCTAAACGCCTCCATAAATTTCCTCAAGGATGGCGTGTCCCAATCGCTGGCGGCAGCCGTCAACCTGCTAGTAGACGTGGCCGGCAATGATTCGGCTCACCTGACTCAGAACATCGGTGCATCTGAGGAGGCGCTGAAGCTTGGCAACGTCACCACTCCGGGTTGGTTCCATGCCATCAATCGCGGATCAATCGACACGATCAGCATTAGGGCGGCGACGGGCCTGGCCGATCTGGTCCGCATGGGCCCAGGCGAGCCCTGCCTTTTTAAGATGGACGCGGACGCCAGCGCGCCTTTCGCCATCTCCAGCGGCTCAGAGAGCCCGCTACTCGAGTACGTTCTGATCGAAGCGTAGCCAGCCTAGGCGCGCGGCGGCCAGGACCAAGAGTAGGCGCCGCAATTCTCGTCCAGCGGCACGGACGACACGTGTGGGGAGTCGTCGGAGTCGGGGAGGAGCCGAAGGTTCACGCACTCTTCGGACCATACGCGCACAATCACAGCTGCGATGGGCTCGTCCATGGTCCCGAAACGGTCCCCGTCCTGCGGGTAATAATGTACGATCCTGCCAACGGTTGGTTTCATGGCCCCACCCTAGCACGCCCCCGCAGCCTTGACACCGGGCTAGCCGCATGATCCTAGAATGCTCGTGGCAGCGCTATGGGTCCAGGCAGATATTGACGCACTCAAGACGGCGATTGCCGGCGGTGTCAAGCGTGTGGTCTACGACGGACCGCCAAAGCGCGAGGTGGAATACCAGGACCTCAAGGAGATGCGTGCGCTACTGGCGGAGATGTGCGCCGAGGTTAGCGGCTCCAGTGCCTTCCGTCGCGTCAAGTGGGCCAAGGGTTTCAGAGCATGAACCAGATGAAATTCAACTGGTGGGACCGGCTACTGATTGGCATCGCGCCAAGGTGGGGACTCAATCGCGCCAAGTCTAAGGCCATGGCTTCCGTTGCCCTGCGCAGCTATGAGGCCGCTGGCGACGGGCGCAGGACGACGGGCTGGCGCCACCCGAGCACCGACGCCAACGCCGCGGGCCTGCCGTCTCTACAACGGTTGCGGGACCTGGCGCGAGACCTGCGCCGCAACAACCCCTGGGCCAAGCGATGCGTGGAGGTCATCACATCGAACACCGTGGGGTGGGGGATTATGGCCAAGGCCCAGAGCCCATCAGCTGGCGTCAACGCCAGCGCCCAGGAGCTTTGGAAGCAATGGTCAGAGAGTGTCGCGTGTGACTACGATGGGCGGATGCCATTCGCGGGCCTACAGGCCCTCGTGATGGATACGATTGTGGAGTCGGGCGAGGCGCTCATACTCAAGGAGGCCGCCAACGCCAGCGACGGGCTGCCAGTTCCACTTAGAATCAGGGTGCTGGAGCCGGACTATCTGGACGTCAATAAGCATGGATCCACCGAGGGCGGAGGCCACATCACCCAGGGAATCGAGGTCGACAGCCGAGGCAGGCGGGTTGCGTACTGGATCTATAGCCAGCACCCGGGCGCCACGAGTGGGCCATTCTCGGTATCAAACTCTGGACTGAGCAGTAAGAGAGTCCCAGCGTCAGACGTCATCCACGCCTACAGGGTAGACCGCCCCGGCCAGCTCCGAGGGGTTGCGTGGCTCGCCTCAGTGATAGCCAAGCTCAACGATTTTGATGATTATGACGACGCCAGGTTGATGCAGGCCAAAGTTGCAGCCTGCTTTGGCGCACTAGTCACCGACCCACAGGGGGACACGAGCCCGCTCGGGGAGGAGGAGGACGACGACGACACCCTGGAAAACCTAGAGCCAGGTCAGATCCAGTATCTCAAGCCAGGCCAGGAGGTCACCTCGCTGACTCCCCCGAGCACCTCGGACCACGGCGGATTTAGTGAGACGCAGCTGCGCAGAATCGCCGCAGGGCTCGACGTCACCTATGAAGACCTGACGATGGACTACAGCAAAGTGAACTTCAGCAGCGCCCGCATGGCACGCCTGAGCCACTGGCAGAGTATCCACGGCTGGCGCTGGAAGATGCTAATACCTCAATTTTGCGATGGTGTGTGGGGGTGGTTCATGGAGCTGGCCGCAGGCATAGAGGGGTGGGGCATCGTGCCGAGCGCACGCTGGCAACCTCCGCCCATGCCGATGCTGAGCCCCGAGAAGGAGGGCTTGGCCATCCAGCGCCTGATCCGCGTCGGGGCCAGGACTTTGCCGCAGGTCATCCGAGAGCAGGGCGAGGATCCAGACACCCACCTACAGGAGTACGCAGACTCGAATGCGACGCTCGATAGGCTTGGGATCATCCTGGACTCCGACGCTCGCAAGACGACGACGGCGGGAATGCTCCAGGCTGAACCGGCGACAGACCCACCCCTGGACGCCAGCCCGAGCGACGACGATGGTGATGACGATGACGATGACGAGTAGTTTTCTCCCTCGACTTGACAGGGTTGGAATCCCGTGATCCTGGTGTGGGCATGAAGCCGGACAGCAAGCAGCGAACGGAGACCCGCGATGTGGGCCCCCTTGAACTGCGAGCTACCATCGCCCCAGACAGTCTAGACGAAAAGAAGCGCACGGTAGATCTAGTATGGTCCACCGGGGCGCGTGTTAAACGTGGATTCTGGGAGCCGTTCCTGGAGGAGCTGAGCCTGGATCCCGCGCATGTGCGGATGGGTCGCCTGAATGGTGGCGCACCGCTACTGGACGCACACAACAGTTTCGACAATTCCGGCGTGATTGGCGTGGTCGAGAGTGCCACTCTCGACGGGGGCGAGGGCAGGGCTACGGTTCGCTTTGCCAAGGACGACGACGGTCCCACTCCGAATACTGCTGAATCAATCTTCCAAAAAGTCAAAGACAAGATCATTCGGAACGTCAGCGTGGGCTACCGAGTTCACAAGCTTGAGCGCGTCGAAGAGGAAGACGGCCAACTCCCCGTCATGAGGGCCACTGACTGGGAGCCCTTCGAGATTTCCATGGTGCCAATGGGCGCCGACGCTGGCGCCGGAGTGCGCAGCGAACCCGAAACCAATATTTGCGAGTTCATTACCCCACTCGCCGAGGAAACAAGAGCTATGCCACCAAAAACACCAAGCACACCAGCCTCGGCACCGGAAGCAACTCCAGCCACAACTCCAGCCGTCAGCGAGGTTGCTCGCACGGTTGACATTGACGCCGTCAAAGCTGAGGCCAAGGCCGACGAGAAGGCCCGCAGCGCGGCCATCACTCGCACCGGCAAGACCCTCAAGCTGGACGAAGACTTCACGCGCAAGCACATCGAGGCCGAGACCACGGCCGACGAGTTCCGGGCCCTGGCCCAGGACGAATACGAGAAGCGCAGCGCTTCCCATGTGTCCCCGTCCGCGCACCCTGAGATCACTCCAGGTGCCGACGAGCGCGACAAGTTTATGCGCGGGGCAAGCGACTCGATCGTGACTCGCTCCTCCATGGGCACCCGAGTTGGGAAATTCGAGAAGGAGCGAGGAGACGATAGCGGCGTCGATGGCGGAATGTTCCGAAGCATGAGCCTGTTCGACCTCGCCCGTCAGTGCCTTGAGCGCATCGGTGTTCGCACCGAGGGCATGGGCAAGATGGAGTTGGTTGGCAAGGCTCTGACCCATCGCGCCCAGAGCACGAGCGACTTTCCTGTCATTCTGGAGAATACCCTCCATCGCGTCCTATTGGCCGCATGGGGCACTACCCCGGACACCTGGGAGAAATTTTGCTCCGTGGGTAGTGTGAGCGATTTCAGGGCTCACCACAGACTGCGCGCTGGTACCTTCGGGGCCCTTCCTGTAGTTCTGGAGGGCGCAGAGTTTCAGAACAAGGCAATCAACGACGCCCGCAAGGAATCGCTGACTGCGACCACTAAGGGCAGCTTGGTCATGCTCACCCGACAGGCGATCATCAATGACGACCTGAGCGCATTCAGTCGCGTCATGGCTGACCTTGGACGAGCTGCAAAGCTCTCGATTGAGCTGGACGTGTACGCGCTACTCGCCGAGAACGGCGACCTGGGGCCAACGATGACCGATGGCAATCCTATGTTTGACGCATCCCACAACAACGTTGGAGCTGGAGACGCCATCACCGTGGCTTCGATTGACGCCGAGCGCGTCATCATGGCCCAGCAAACCGACGAGTCTGGTAACGAGGTTTTGGACCTCCGCCCGAAAATCCTTGTGATTCCAATTGGGCTCGGCGGAGCTGCCCGCCAAGTCAACGATGCGCGCTTCGACATCGACACCGATGGCGGGCTTGCTCCGAACATCGTGCTTGGACTCTTCGAGGACATCGTTGACAGCCCGCGACTCACCGACGCTACCCGCCACTACCTATTCGCCGATCCTGCGATTGCTCCGGTTATCGAGGTGGCCTTTCTTGATGGACAACGCGAGCCATTTATGGAGATGCGCCAGGGCTGGGAAGTCGACGGCACGGAGTGGAAAGTCCGCATGGACTACGCCGTGGGCGGAATCGGTTTCCGTGGAGCACTCACCGACGCTGGCGCCTAGTCGCTAGCCTGAACTAACTTTACAACCGTCGTCCCCGGCCAGCCCGGGGCGATACACCAAGCACCAAGGATCGAGTCATGAACAACCTAAAGCAACGCGGAGACATCGTAACCCTAGTCGCCCCCACCGGCGGAGTGACCACTGGACTAGGGGTCCTGATCGGCCAGATCTTTGCTGTTCCCGTTGTGACGGCTGCGGCCACCGTGTCCTTTGCGGCTCGGATAGCTGGCGTTGTCGAGCTGGTGAAAATTTCCGGCACGGCGTGGACCGAGGGGCAGCTGCTCTATTGGGACGATTCCGCTAGCAATGTTACGACTGTTTCGGCAGGCAACACGCTGATCGGAACGGCGGCGATACTCGCAGCGTCCGGCGCTGTCGTGGGCAACGTGCTGCTCAACAAAGCCGTTTCATCTGACGGCCCAGGATCCAACATCATGAAAGGCGAGGACCTCGGCGCACCTGATGTACTCGACGACAACTATTTCTTGATCTCCACCGTCATGCTGGCGACAGCATACGTCCTGGACCAGACCGCCTTGGCAGCGGACAACCCGCCACGAAACGTGATCGTCACTCACACCACTGACACGACCACCGACACCCTTGGGGACGCCGTGGTGGTTGGTACCGACGTGGAAGACGAAGTCATCACGGAGACCATCACGGTTTCAGCCGATGGCGTCGCAACTGGCACCAAGGCATTCAAGACCATCACTTCTGTCACTACGGCAACCTGGGTCCAGCTCGGTGGCGTGTCGGATCTTATCGAAGTTGGCTTCGGCCACCTACTCGGCTTGAGCGAGGTTCGCGCATCAACGGACGAGATCTTCATGGGCACGCTTGACGGCCTCATGAGGGATTTCGATACCAAAGCGATCGACGCCGACAACGTAGAGGGCAACACGGTCAGCCTCAACGGCGGAACATACAACAGCACCAAAGAAGCAAAGGTCCTGATCAAGCTGTAAGCCGCTGAGTCCCGAGGATATCCATGAATAATCTCAAGCAAGCCGGCGGCGACGTCGTAACCCTGACCGCTCCCTCCGGGGGCGTGGTCAGTGGAATTCCGGTTAAGGTCGGCCAGCTATTCGTCATTCCCGAAGTCACTGCGGCCGCGACCGTGCGCTTTGCCGCCCGCGTGACTGGCGTCTTTGAACTCGTCAAGGATGCAGGCACCGCGTGGACCGAGGGAGAACTGGTATATTGGGACGACGTGGCCAAGAACGTTGTGCCAGAGGGCGGGGACAACGCAGGCAAGCTGCTCATAGGGGTGGCCGCCGCAGACGCAACGGGTGGTGCTGTCCTGGGCGACGTGCGGCTCAACGGCAGCGCCCGTCCCGATGGAGTGTCAGACGTAGAGCTGGACACCGACGCGGTGGACACCGACGCCATTCAGGATCTTGCGGTCACCACCGCCAAGATTGATACCGCTGCGGTAACCGCCGGGAAGATCGGCGCTCTCGCGGTCACTACTGCGAAGATCGACAACCTCGCCGTCACCACCGGGAAGCTGAATGCTGACGCTGTCGACGGAACGAAGATCGCCGACAACGCCGTGGACTCCGAGCACATCGCGGCGGGCGCGTTGGACTACGAGCACCAGGGCATCGGCGAGAGCATGATCTTCGGCGAGGACCTGGGCACTCCAACTGTACTGACAGACAACCGTTTTCTCCTCTCCACCGTCATGCTGGCGACAGCATACGTCCTGGACCAGACCACTCTTCCGGCGGGCAACCCCCCGCGCAACGTCATCGTAACTCACGCGACGGACACCACCACGGATACCCTCGGGGATGCGGTCGTGGACGGCACAGACGTTGACGACCAGGTCATACAGGAGACCATCACGGTTTCAGCGGATGGCGTCGCGACCGGCGCCAAGGCGTTCAAGACCGTTACTGCTGTCACCACGGCATCGTGGGTCCAGGCCGGCGGAGTGTCGGATACCATTGAGGTCGGATTCGGCGACCTACTCGGCCTGAGCAAGGTTCGCGCAGCGGCAGCGGAAGTCTTCCTTGGCTTCCTGGCTGGCGTGGCTCGTCTTCCAGACGCCGTGGCGATCGACGCCGCTGACGTTGAGGGCAACACGATCAACCTGACTGGCGGCACGTACAACGGCACTAAGACCGCGAAGGCGCTAATCCTACTGTAAGCCATGGGCTTCGCCGATCTCATAGCTGGCACCGACCGCGCTACCCACGATCACCTGGGCAGCGAGGCCGTCACCTATACCCCGGACGGAGGATCGCCGACGACGACGACGCCGAGCGGAGAGCCGTTGCTGGGGATGTTTGACAAGAATTTCGTCCTCGTGGACCCCGCCAGGCCAGGCGTCGAGTCTGTTCACCCAGTCATCACCCTGCGGCTAGAGGACCTGCCAACGGACCCAGAGGACGACGATCCGATACTTGGGATCGACGGCACCGACTACAAGGTTCAGGAGCGGCAAAAGGACGGCCCGATCGGCGGGTCAATCATGCTCATGCTCCACAAGGTGAGCGTCTAGTGCATCAGCGTCAGATCATACGCGAGGCGGTACACGCCGTGCTTCTTGGCAACACGAGCGCCGGGACGCAAGTGTCCAAGAATCGCCAGCGCCCATATCGTACCGCGCAACTTCCGGCGATCGACCTCATGAACGCGGACGATGCCGTGGACTCAGAGAGCGCCAACACCGCCCCAAAGGAACTGCTGCACACGTATTCGCTAGACGTGCGCGTGAGGGTGGCGGTCACTGATGCAGTGGACGATGCCATGGACGCGCTAGCTGAAGAGATAGAGCCGCTGATGCACGCCGATCCATTCTTCGGAGGGGCCGCAGGCGAGAAGGGTTCGTCGCTCACGGGAACATCCTTCGACTTCGACACCGAGGGGGAATTTGACATCGGTCTGATGACTCTGAGTTACGACTTCAAATACTACACGCAGGCCGACGCCGTGAAGACCGATCTTGACGAATTCGACAAGGCCCACGCAACCCACAAGCAGGGCGTCGACCAGAGCGACGACGACGACGCCGAAGACCTCATCATCCTGGATCCATAACTATGCTAGTCAAACCACGAGAGCCAGACATGGTCATCCGCGATCCACGATCGCGCATCAAGCTTCCACCGTACGGGGCAAAGGTCCCGGACGTCAGCTATTGGTTCCGTCGTCTCGCCTGCAAGGACGTTGTGAAGACGACCCAGCGAGCCATCGACGAGGGTAGGGCAGAGGCCGAAGGCAAGCCGGTGGCCGTTGCCAAACCTGAGGCGAAGCCCCCGGAGCAGTCAAGGCGGAAATCATCAGACAAGGGCGGGCGCTAGGTTATGACTATCTCTTTCAACGACATCTCTTTGACATCCCGCATTCCCCGCGTCGCCGTCGAGTTTGACTCTTCGCAAGCGGCACAGGGCCCGGCTCTTCTGGACTACACAGCCCTGATGCTCGCGCAGAAGGTGACCGCAGGCACCGGCGTTGCGGACTCGCTTAATCCGATCACGAGCGTAGATCAGGCAATCACCCTCTGCGGTCGGGGCTCGATCGGCCATCGCATGGCCATCGCATGGTTCGCGTCGAACAATTCCACTGAGCTGATTCTCGCCATACTGGACGACAACGGGGCCGGCGCGGCTGCGACTGGCACGACCACCGTGGTCGGCACGGCAACCGCTGACGGTACGATTCCACTCTACATCGGGGGCGGTCGCGTGCACGTTGCAGTAGTGAGCGGAGACACCGAAACAGATTGCG
>SDBT01019679.1_pt1 | contig 10574 bp, 9 predicted proteins | sample 2277101 | NCBI WGS metagenome assembly SDBT01 (sample SAMN10404973, study PRJNA504765) | marine sediment metagenome | isolation source: marine sediment core GS10_PC15, 103 cmbsf | place: Arctic Ocean: Southern Knipovich Ridge | collected 2010
GACGCGGCAGGACATCGAGGTACGTGAACAACAGACCCAAGTCCGACAACGACGACAAATCGATTACCGGCCGGGGCGTGGTGGTCGTGGACATGCTTGCTCTCCTTTCTTTATCACCGTCAATGGCTCGTGAATGTCTTCGCCGGTGGTCTCGCACTCAAAACGTCGGTCACGGCGTATGGACAGACAGAAAATGGATTTGGCGCACACCGAACACAGGTCCCTGACGCGACGACGTCCGTGAAAGACGATGGTGTGGGGATCGTGCCTGTATATCGGCCCACTGCTTCTGATCTGGTTCGCGCCGGGGGCCATATCGCCCCGGGCCGCGCTTTGGGTGATGTCTGTCGTATTCGTTGTGGGCACGGCCTTGTCGATCCGCCCGCCGTTCGGTATCAGCCCGCTGCTGGTCAGCGCGGTGTTTGGTTACCTGCTCACTGCCGGGGCGTGGCTTTTGACCCGGCGGAGGAAGGGCTAGCAATTCGCGGCGAGCACACCCTGTCCCTGCCCTGGCGTTTGGCCTCTTACACGTACAGCGCCTTGTCGGCTATTGCGGAGCAGCTTATGGGCAAGGCTTAGTCACCACGAGGGGAGAGAGAATAAGTCGATCCCACGGCATGTGTATGCGCTTCACTATTTCTGGTGGAGGATTTCCTCCGGCACCACCCCTTCCAGATGCGGAAATTCATCCTTCATGTGGGGTATCTGCATGGCTTCCATAAATTCCTGCTGGAAGTCTTCTTCGACCGTGAGCTCAATGTATTCTACATTACGGGAGACCCAATTGGCTTCATCCCTTTTTTCACGGTTCAAAAGAGCAGATCTTGCCCCGTCCCCGGCCGCATTACCCACACCGATGATTTTGGCGATTTCACAGTCCGGGAATAGTCCCATGACCAGGGCTTTTTCCCGGTCAACATGAGTACCAAACGCTCCAGCTATTTTGACCTTGTCTATTTTTTCCATGCCCATACGACGCATCATGAGTTTGCACCCGCAATAGAGGGCGCCCTTGGCTAACTGGATCTGACGGACGTCCTTCTGAGTAATTACAATGTCTTTATCGATGCTGGACTCTTCAGCCCAAGCAAGAACAAATTCCGGCTGCTTTGTATCCGGGTTTTTACGGAAACGGTTAGACTTCCGGTTCTTCTTGTTGAACACACCGGTCTTGGTGATAACACCGGATGTATAAAGTTCAGCCAAAACGTCTAAGATCCCTGAGCCGCAAATACCCTTGGCCTTCATGTCCTTCGGCTCAGAATACTTTCGCCAGGCATCCCGGCCGATGACCTTGTAATCTACCTCATGGGTCTCGGGATCGATTTTGATCCGTTCTATGGCGCCAGGTGCTGCCCGCATGCCGAACGCAAGTTGTGCTCCCTCTAAGGCAGGGCCGGTAGCACACGAGGATGATATGAGCTTTTCTTTGTTACCCAGAACCAGTTCACCATTGGTTCCAATATCGATAATGAGCTGGAGTTCATCTGATTTGTAAGTTGCTTCTGCTAACAACACGCCTACGTTATCCGCGCCCACGAACCCTGCCTCGTTGGGAAGTACAAACACATACGCTGAAGGATTGGCCTTGATGCCCAAATCCCGGGCCTTGATGTCCAGGCTGTGGTGAATCGCCGGTGGGAAGGGGGCGAGACCCACATATTCGGGATTGATATTGAGAAGGATGTGGTGCATGGCCGTGTTGCCCACAAGGGTTATATCTTCGATATCTTCACGGGAGAGCCGGAGATAAGTTTCCCCCTCTTCCGGGGCCTCCAGCATTACCGGCTTACCGTCTTCGCCCTTAACCACCTTTCCGTTCTCATCCTTCTTTTTGTTCTTTGGCGGGTAGGTGCCCTGAATAGCCTGGCCGATCAACCAGTTGAGCCCCTCGATAATATCATCGCTCATGCGCTGAAGTCCATCCGGGGTGGTCATATGAAAAGTGATGCGGGCCATCACGTCTTCACCGTACTTGCACTGGGGGTTCATAAGGGTGATCGTGTCAACTACCTCCATGGTTCTGAGATTGGTGAAGTACCCGGCCACTGTTGTAGTCCCGACATCTATGGCAATGCCATAGCTGTTTTCCAATTTACCAGGCCGCACACGAACGACCTCTTTATCCATCCACACGCTAACGGTTACCTTCCAGTCCCCGTCGCGTAAAGCCCCGGGGAGTTGCCGCAACGCGTGTATGTCAATATTGAGGTCCTTGAGCCCATATTCTTTTTCCAGTTCTCTGCAGATCCGTTCGAAATCACCCGTGGGATCCTCAAAAGTCGGTGGATCCACCTCCACATAGTAGATCTTCACGGCTGGGTCATATTCGATATGGATGTCTCTGGCGGCCTTGCTCACCACCTGCTTGCCTGCTCTGGACTCCTCGGGCACAAAGACCAAAACATCCCCTTCTACTTTGGTGACGCAACCTAATCGGTAACCGGATTCCCGCTCTTCGTCGGTGACGTACTTTTCCTCCTCCTCCTGCCAGGGGCTCACGTGGGAGGCCTTTGAATCGATGCCGAATTTCTCAAAATATCCTTCCTCGATGCGGACCTTGCATTTTCCACAGACCTTCTTTTCTCCGCACAGACTTTCAATATCCACACCTAACAGCCTTGAGGCCTCGATCAGGGTGATCCCTTTTGGAACTTCTCCCCTGCGCCCTGAGGGTTGGAAAATTACCTTTACCTCGTTATCGCTCATTCCCGTTGTTCCTCCTTTTCTAACCCTGTTTCTCCTTTTGTCGCAGTTCTCTCAACCGGCCTATCATTTTAATACCTTCTGAGACCGCATTTCCGGCTGACTCTGCATAGCCGTCGGCTCCGAATAGATCTACCACGTCTTTTGTCACGGGCGATCCGCCTAACATGATGGCCACATCGGGATTCTTTTCTTTGATCATCGCAATTACCTTCTTCATTCCCAACATGGTGGTGGTCATCATGGCGGACATGGCCACAATTTCCGAGTCGGTCCGCAGTTGTTCTTTCACAAAGTTCTCCAAGGGTACGTCTCTGCCCAGATCGTGAACCGTGAACCCTCCCACGTCGAACATCATTTTCACCAAGTTTTTGCCGATGTCGTGCACATCGCCCTGGACAGTGCCAATGACGACTTGACCCTTGCCTGCACTGTCTTCTTCCGGTATATGCGGCCTTAGAATGTCCAGACCCGCGTAGAGGGCGTCCGCGCACATGAGTACCTCAGGAACAAAGTATTCGTTTGAGTCATAGAGCCGTCCAACCTCCTCCATACCGACGGCCAGTCCGTCCATAACAGCATCTAAAGCATCAATCCCTTCGTCCAATGCCTTTTGTGCTGCCTCCCTGACCTGATCTTCCTCATATTCCACCACACCTTCGGCTAGTTCCTTAAAAAGTTCTTCTTTGCTTGCCATATGTTTATCTCCTTTCTCCAATTTTGAATTTAAGTTAGTCGACCAACAGCCGGTGAGGCCTTTTTGCCGTATTCTTTTACGGTGCGCACATAAGCCTTTACGTTGTCCTCCTTCACATCGGGCCAGAGATCACAACCGGGCCAGACTGCATCCACCCCATCATCGATGCACTTCTTTATCACGGCTTCCACCTCCGATGCGTCCATCTGACATAAGGTCCCATATGGATCAAAATTGCCCAGGAGCAGTACATCATTGCCTAACTTCTTTCTGGATTCAGCCACATTGTTCTTTTGATCCACGCTCACTACGTCTGCCCCGCACTCATTCATCATCTCAATGATCATGTCTGTGGAACCACAGATATGAAGGATCTTGGGCGACTCTAAGGCTTTAAATATTCTGTCCAGGTTTGGTTTGATAAGTGTTTTCCACATGCGCGGGGAAAGGAGGTCGGTCCCTGATCCCATTTCCCGGACGTTTATGTAGTCAACCCCAAGACTCTGATAATGCTTGGCAACCTCGATCGTCAGGTCCGTCATTTTCGTGAGAAAGGCCTCAACCCTCTCCTTGTCTTTCTTAACACCCTTTAGTAAAAGGTCCAATTCAATGACCTGGCCGGCAAAGGTAAAAGGGCCTAGAACCCATGCACCTACGGCATATTTTCCATTGGATCGGGCTTTCAAAATGCCAAATGCCTCATCCACCATGGGCATCCTCGCATTGGTGAGGTAGTTGTCGGGAACTTCCACCTGATCCAAATCCCCCCACTTCTCAGGCACCGTTGGATAGAGTATGTCCTCTGAGTGATCATATAAACTGATACCCCTTCCCAATGCCTCAGCAACGGTCCCCATGTCATAGGGGATGACCACTGAATCAAAACCGAACAGTTCAGCGCTTTTGATGGCTGATCCGGCAAGGTTCTCAGCAGAGGTGTGGATCTGTGCAAATCGGATGCCCATCTCCTTGATGGCCTGGATGGTGACCATACCCATCCCGCTGAAACAAGGCATTGTATCAATCGCTTCACGCCGCAAAAGCCGCGCCACTCTCTCTTTAGGGTTAAGTTCTGCCATAAAAATCCTCCTTTCTGATTCTCTATTTTGGTTTAAGATCTTTGTTTTTGCTTATGCTATGGTCTTGAGTTGTTCAACAAAGTCGGGGAACAGCTTGTATAGCGGGTGATTTTGATCCTCGGGCAATTTCTTGGTTTCTGCAAATGCCGCTGTCGCCAAGAATGCATCGGCCATAGCTACAGCTGGAAAAATTCTGGTGGCCCCGGCCATGGGGCCGGCGAAGATCATGTCGTGATACATGAAAGCGGCCAAGGATTCCAAACCCGCATCAGCAGCGGACCATCCCTTGAATCCCCACATCTCCCTGGCCTGTTTCCACATATAAGAGCCATTGCTCGGTGCGCTGGCCCCCGGAAAACCCCATTTCTCCTTTATCATTCGATTTGCAATGCCGCAAAAGGCCGTGGCTGGACCGTTCATCACCGATGTATCAACAAAAATACTCTGAAATTTGGCTCCGACCTTGTCAATCGCATCCAGCAGCTTCTGGGTGCCGGCAATCCTTCCGCTTGGCATCTGATCCGCCATATCAAAGGCAACAAGCAAAACATGTTTGACACCGATCTGGGCAATCTCTTGGATCTCTGTTTCCAAGGCCTCTTCCCAGACCGTAATGCTGTTATAGAACATGCGGTGTAAGAGTCCCTTTTCCGCGCAATAGGCGGCCCCTTCTAACTTGGGCTTCATCTGCCAGGCGTCCACGCAAAAGGGCATATCTGAAACAGAGGTTACAAAGTCAATGTACAATTTGAGTTCCTTACCAGTATTGCCCACAATGTCTGCCATTCCAGGCACACCGGTCTCTGACCAGAGTTTGTCCTGGGTTTTGAGAAGTTCCTCTGCCCGTTTTTCGTTAAACCCCTCCTTTCGCTTCCCTTCGAATACTTGATCCCCTTTTTGGAAGATAGAGGGACAGACCACAGTCGGATAAGCACCTGGCTGTCCACCAAACTTCACTCCTCCCACTTCACAAACCTTTTGTTCGGTCTCAAATTGAAACATCCGTTCCCGCTTCCCTTCTTTCTCATAAAGCTGAAGTCATCTCTAAGCCGGTTTTGGACCTTAGCGTAGCCAGTAAATTAAAACATCTTTCTAAATATACTAACTTACCACTTGTTGGAAATCGTCTAAAAGATGATTTTTCAGAAAAAGATGTCTATATTCAACGTTGAAATCCGGTAGTGTGCTACTTAGAAGTTGCCCACAATCGAGTACGCCCGCTATTTAGGGGCATCGACTGTGAATAACTCGGCCTAAACAAAAATAATAAATTGTCCTCATGAATCCCCACTTCATGGATGAGGCCCCGGTTTGGGATTTTATCCGCCGCAGGTAGGTCTCAAGAGAGTGGAATCCCCCTAAAAAATATCTGATGCCAAGAAAGGCACAAATATCATTGCTGAGGGACTGAGGAGTGGAAACTAAGGATCAGGGTCGATCAACCCGATTTGGATGGCAAAATGAACAAGATAGACAGGATTGGAAACCCCAAGCTTTTCCATTATTTTGCTCTTGTGGGATTTGACTGTGCTGACGCTGACACGAAGCGTATTAGCTATGTCTCGGATAGGATGTCCTTCTGCAATAAGTTGAAAGATCTCTTTCTCCCTGTTGGTTAACTGTTTGAACCGCTCTTCTCTGGATGAACTCTTCCTGGGTGAAAGATAAGTGTTCTCAAGCTTCTTGGATATGGCGGGACTTAGAAAGGTTTCACCCTTCATCGCGGCCTGAATGGCTTTTATGATGTCGCGGCCACTCGAGTTTTTTAGAAGATATCCTGATATACCCGTCTCGAGCAGTTCATGAATATAATGTTCATCGGAATGCATTGAAAGGATCAGGATCTTGGTCTTTGGCAAGTCCTTCTTTATTCTCTTGGCTGCCTCGATCCCGTTCATAATAGGCATAGCGATATCTATAATAATGACATCTGGCTTTAATTCAAGAGCCTTTTCCACAGCCATTAGGCCATTGGTAGCATTCCCTACAATCTTCAGATCAGGGTCGCTCTCCAGGAGCCTTGCTAACCCCTGGCTAACAATGGTGTGATCATCGGCTAGTATAATTCTAATTGGCTTGCCCATGGCCCTGTGTCTCAGGTAAGGGTATTTCAATTTGGGTATGAGTTTCGTGAACTGGTTTGCTACGGAGTCGGAAGGTCCCCCAAAGCAGGGAAGTCCTTTTTCTCATAGCAAGCAGCCCTAAACCCTCTTTGTCATTGCCGGCAATCTGACCTAATTTGATTCTGACCGTCAGACCCAACCCCATCATCTTCTAACATCTTGTGTTGTTGATTTTATAATGATGACAGTGCATCCAAATGGGGAGTTCCGAAACAAAATAACCCAGTGGCCTTCACGAGTAAGTTCATTTCGCCAGTCAAGGCGCACAATCATGATGCTCTTTCACTAACCCCGTATCTATTACGATACTCAAATTTTCTGTACCATTTTTACCCCTAAAAAGCAAGTTTTTGGAAGGCAGTATAGCCCAAATAGTCAAGCAAGGGAAATATTTGCTAAAGACATTTTCGTCTAAAGGCGAAGAGTTTATACACCATGGAAATGAATGGCAAGGATTTGATTTTTCATCAGATCAACGACCAATGAAAGGGGCTTTTGTAAAACGCATGTTCAACTGAAAGTATTTCCCTATGCATCATGGGGTTACCATCTCGATTATCCTTTTGGCAGTGTATTCACCCGTGTCAGCAAGACCATCTACAGGCATAAATAACTCCGAATTTGCAGCAAGAAGACAGATAACTGAGGCTGGGAATTCTTCATCTGCCAAATAAAATATATAATATAAGGGAACTTTCGGTAATGGATGCAAGGTAAATGAGAAATCTCCTCTTGCCCCATCATTCTCACGGCCATCGAAATAGGAAACAATCCTTTTTTTAGATGCCTGGATCTTGCTTACATAACGAATGAGACTTTTTTCAGAGCGGGCCGTAAATCCTCCGTGGTAAGGTATAGTACCCTTAATCTGTTTAAAAGATTTAACAGGTTCGAGGTGAACAGCTTCCTTTCGGGCATTGCGAGCATAAAGGGCGATAAGGACACCTGTGGGGCCGGTTAGTTTCACTCCGCCAAGCATAATCCCATGGGGATTAAGGACGCAAGGCTCTCCGAAAGCTTTGAAATGAAAAGAGTCGTTTTCTCGAATAGCAGGAAGGCTTTCCTCTAAATCTTCGGGTAATTGATCATAAAGCTCTTTTAAATAAGTTAACTGGATTTCTAACAATTTACTGCTCATCTTTTTCTCCCTACTGTACCTACTGTAACGGACAGGAAAGAGCCTTGGGTCCGTTTCCAGACCAGGTGAACAACCTCAAGTTATTGGAGGGCTTTCAAGGCCTTGTGTAAATATCTGTTTCTTTCAGCGCTCAACCTTATCATCTCTTCTTAAGATCTTGTTATTAAAGGCGATGGTTTCCCTCACGGGATTAACGGCACAAGTGCGGGCCAACAAGGGTACCAGATAGGCTCCTTTATTTTCATCAAGAGAAACCATGGCCTTTCGCGTCACACCCTCTTTTGGCATCCGACGAAGTTCAGACCATAATTTAGGATGTAGTCTGAAAACTTGGTTGTAATATTTTTCCATATCCAGACATAGGTTCAACAATTAGCTTGATCATACTCAAAAACATTCCTTTTCATATCCGGAGTTTTTACACTCCGGATCGAGTTGGAGCCCCTCCCTGTGTGAAGCGAGAATCCCTTCTTTGCTGAGGAGGTTTATAATACAGGAATTTCGGAATTTGCAGTGTAACTGTGAGGTAAGACAGTGCCCACACTCGTCACACATATATCTCTCGTTCGCCTGGCAATTATGAAAAGGTCTAAAGGCCTCTAACACATTGAAGCATTTTTGAAAAAGAGCCCAGTGACGACGTTCCGGTTATTCTCAGTTTTCCTGCTGAAAATTAGTGTATCTACTTTATTCCAACAGCTTGACCAGCGCTTGGACGTCTATCTCGAACTCTGGGCGTTTCAGTAAAGGGCAACCCTCAATGCGCGCTTTGCCTTTAGACAGAGCAAAAGCAAATGCAAGGCAGGTACGTTTACCGCATTCCTTGCAATTGGTCTTGGGTAAAAACTTATGCAGAATAAGCCCCATATCCATCGCTGATTTGCTCGGATCTAAAGTGGGCTGAGGCTGCGTGATTTTGTATATAATCTTGTGGAATATGGCTGGCTCAGGATATGCTCCTATGTCGTAGACAGTGTAGTCCATAAATTTCACGGGCTCTTCCTGATAGCAGCTCCAGACCGCCTTCTTTATCACCTTGGGGTTAAGCCCAGGTATCTTGGAATCCTTTTCGTCGGGCTTGCACAACAGGTTAATGACGGTGACGATCTGCTTATCGAATCTGTTTATCACCTCAATCGGAATATTGTAAAGATAAGGCGTGCGAGCTTTTGAGCCTATTATGTATTTCTTATCATTGACTCCGTTTCGCTTCAGGGTCAAAAGAGCCTATCCGGGTAAATGCCCCACCGATTCCCTCCCACACAGAACAATGTATCGGATATTGGGATTGGCTACGATGTTACAAATCATCTTTTCCAGGCCTACATTTTCAGTCTGAAGCATGCCAGAAAGCGCTGCACCGGAATCCAGACCTGCCATTACCAATCCCTGGAGTTCATGGGGAATTTTATATTCAATTGTGTCCAGGATGACACAAAGCGCCACGGGTGCGAAGTCGTTGCCTCTGGTAAAACGGCCTTTTTCTGGTGGATATCCATCCACAGGTTTTACCTTTAGCATCATTGCCTCCGTTTTTTGTCGGGAGTTCTTTGGGGAGGTGGGTCAATAAAATGAGAAATCAACTCGGTAGCAGCCGTAACCCAATTTCGAAGGGCTGAAATGAAAAGGGGACAACGGCATGGTCACCGCAAAGTGTGACCATGCCAAATTTTTCAATCGTTTATTGGATAAGTCCCGTATAGCCTCGCTGCTTCCGTCAGGGCCAAGATATTTTCCGGTTTGCAGCAATGGTGAACTTCACATCCGGCAGAGAGCAAGAATCCCGAACCCGGCATACCGATTTCCATGCACTTCCTGGCTTCCCGGATAACATCTTCGGGAGTCCCGTCCATGAGCGGGGCGCCAATTTTTGAGACACCAACGTTCCCGGCGAGAGCCACCTTACTCCCAAACTTCTCTTTGGCCCACTTCAGATCCACATACTCATGGAAGGCCACACAGGCAGGCCCGATTTCGTCTACAATTATCTGCATAAACGGGGTGGCATCCTCACACTGGTGATAAATATAGGGAACGCCGATATTTTCGCGGATCTTTTTGTGGCATGGAGCTACAAATTTGGAATATTGTTCAGCACTGATCGCATCGTCGATCATGCCCCCTTCAACCGTAGCAATGGCGACTGCCCCGGCTTCGACCATGGCTTTGGAAAAGGCGATGGACATATCGGCGCACCGGTCGAATAGTTCGAGGACCCAATCTGGGTCGTTGACCATGCCCACATAGATTCCCTTGTAACGTTCCACATAGATATCTGCCCCCGTGTCCGGAGGGCCATTGACAAAACCGATAATAGGTACATCGGGATATTTTTTAGCAAGCCTGCGGATCGTTTCCAGAATAACAGGCATCCGACCTGCCGTAGTAGGATCAGGGATGGTCAGTTTAGACAGATCCGACTTGTCGTTCAGTACAAATTCGGTAACGATACCCATACGCCAACCCGCGCCACACTTGAGTTTATAGGTGAGCTTCGATCCCAGGGCCTCACCTTCGACCCGAAAATCAACCGGCAAAAAGAAATTGTCAGCATTCCAGTAGGTATACTGACGTTCTATTGCCTGAAAGAGTTTCCTGGGGTGGCTTAGCGCTTCCTCCCAGGTGTAATCGAGCTCTGTCAGATCATGTTGGTGGGCACTCTGGAAATAAAGAGCCACTGGAACACGGTCCGGTGTCTTGAATGTCAGGGCGGCAACTACACGCTCTATTGGAGTCATCTCTTTCATAACAACTGTCCTCCTTAATATTTAAGTGGGTTTCTTGGGTTTCTTGATGCAAAGGCAGTCGGCATGAATCGATGCAGACAACAG
>SDBT01019680.1_pt1 | contig 10574 bp, 5 predicted proteins | sample 2277101 | NCBI WGS metagenome assembly SDBT01 (sample SAMN10404973, study PRJNA504765) | marine sediment metagenome | isolation source: marine sediment core GS10_PC15, 103 cmbsf | place: Arctic Ocean: Southern Knipovich Ridge | collected 2010
GCAAACAGACAGGATCTGGTGATTCAGCGTATCCTGGTGCGTCACGGTGTCAGCCGGGATCTTGGCGACCTGCTCCTGGGTGATATGAAGCGCTGCATCGATTATTTTGAGAAAAACCCGGTTACCACGCCGCTCACCGAGGAAAGCGCGGGCGGCTACAAGCACAACTAAATTTGCTGATTGTTAAGAATTACTGCCTGAACAAAAACCTCGAAATGAAAATGAACCCAACATCAATAATGATGTTCTAGTGGGTTAGATTTAATTCCTTTAATCTAACATCTGAAATCTGAAATTGTTTTTACGGGGTCCGTAGTACAATGAATAATACGATGAAATCGATGTGTATGGTCCTGATGATACTGATCGGTATTATCGGTTTGACGGGTAGCTGTAAATCCGTGAATCAACAACCGCCGATGACCCGGTCTCCCCTGGGCAGCGGGGGACAACAGAACGTGCCCGCGCCAACCTTTAGTAACAGTCCCCAACTGGATATGATCCTTACCAATTCCAGACCGATCCTTTCTGTGGGAAACCCGGTCGGTATGGTTACACCCTACACCTTGACCTTTGAGATATCGAGGGACCCCCAGTTCCCGCCGGAAAAGACCATCATTTACAAAGCTATCACGCAGCAGAACCCGCATATATCTGAAAAACAGGTAGAACCCCGGCATGAACTGAACGATGGGACCTATTACTGGCGGGCAAAGACGGTTGACCATCAGGGTAATTTCAGCGATTGGGTAAGGAGCCGGTTTCATGTGGATGTCAAAAATTCCAGAACCTTTTCCGGTTTCTTACGTGCCCCGATTCATGATGTGAGCGTATCGAGCGGAGAGGACCCCAAAAACATTATCGACTGGAGTGATCAGGGACAGATAACCTATTGGAACAATTCCCCGCGTGCCGCAGGTGAACCTTTTTCCTGGGTGGTGCTGGATATGGGGAAGAAAATACAGGTCACGCGTTTTTGGATGCTCTCAACAAGACAGACGACCCGGGCGGCTGGGTGGCTGACCCATTTTGTGTGGCAGGGGAGTAATGATGCCCGTACCTGGACCGATATTGAAGGCACAGAGATCAGGAACAATGATACATACAGAAATATTATCGATTTCAGACCGGTGAATACCCGTTACTACCGTCTGGTCATCTATTCTCAGAATGCCCTCCAGGCCCAGCTCAATGCGATCATTCCTTATGTCAGGGGCGATCTTCAGATTCCGGATGTTCCCGATGGGGATTATGTGCTTGTTATCGGCAATCAGATGAACGGCTTTACCTACACGCAGCTGGCCAGGTTTGTTGAAAGTAAGGGCTATAAGGCGGTTACGATTCCTCATCAAGATATGTCACTAAAGGTATTGCGTGCCCTTGCAAACAGACCGATGGCCATCATTTTCAGCGGCAACAACGCGGACTGGCAATACTTGCCTTTATTTGAATTTTACGGTGAGTTTGAAATCATCAGAAGAGTGGATGATATTCCCATGATGGGCATCTGTGCGGGGAATGAGTTTTATGCCATGGCGTATGGAATAAGCTTTGCGCACTGGATGGGCTGGTTCGATGACACCATGTTTCGCCTGACAGAGGGTCAGATACCGGAAAAGGTACGAATCTTGCCACAATATATTGATGATCCTATTTATGAGGGCGTGCCGAATCCGTTCCGGGCAGTTGAAATTCATAGCTGGGCCATAAGCCCGCTTTTTCTGCAGGATGAAAGATATAAAGAATTCCATGTGACGGCTGAGACTTCCTATATACAGGCTTTAAGAAGTTTAAAACGTCCTGCATACTCGGCGCAATTTCATGGAGCAGTGGTAAACAATTACAATCAGAGTGGTATTTATTTAGCCAACTTTCTGAAAGTGGCTAAAGAATACAAAGGACAGAAATAAATAACCCGGATAAATTCTGATCTGCCTTTTATTTTTCCTGCCTTGCGTTTCAAATACCGCTTTCGTGCCTACTTATCAACAAAGAAACAACGTCCCCTTGTTCTCCTATTCCTGTGGTTTTGCTCAATCGGTGCAGGCAAATCTGACCCAAATCCGGACGCCAATTCTGCGAAGTTATTCTTGCGCAAGCCAAGCCCTAAGGAAAAACCGAATCTGTTAGCACGAATCCACCCGGGCTGATTATGAGATTTCTTAGTCATGGTTTTTCACAGGTTTAGCTATCCCTTTGTTCATTTCCTCTTTTGAAATCCATCCCCCACCTAAGGCCTTATATAATTTCACGTACCCGTTCAAATATTGCTGTTTCAGTTCCGAAAGTTCCAGTTGGGCGGAAAAGAGTGCCCGCTCGGTTTCCAGAACCTCCAGATAACTGCTGACACCCTTGTCATATCTCAGCTTTGCCAACCGATACGCGTTCTTGGCAGCCTTCTCCTTTCTTTCAACGGCGACCATCTGTTTCTTGTACGTGTCAATTTCCACCAAGGCATCTTCTACCTCTCTAAAAGCGGTCAACACGGTATTTTCGTAAAAGTGCAGGACTACCTTTGTTTTGGCTTCCTCAATTTCAACGCGCCGAATGTTTTTATAAAACTCAAAGATCGGCCCGAACAGGCCCCCGCTGACCGACCAGGCCCCCCCCTGAGAGGTAATAAGAGACAGTTCGCTGCTGGCCAGACCTAAAAGACCGGTGAGGGAAATGGACGGAAACCGCATGGCTTCAGCCACTCCGATCTCAGCGGTCTGGGCTTCCAACAGATACATGGCCTGAATAATGTCAGGCCGCCGTTCAAGAAGATTGGATGGCAGGTCAATGGGGATCTTTGGCGGTGCGGTTTCAAGGATCAGGCCTTTGCCTGTCCTGATGGATTCGGGCAATTTCCCCAGTAAAATGCTCAACGCATTCTCTGTCATGGCAACCGATCGCTTATATTGCGGTATGGCGGCCGCAGCGATTTCTTTCTGGATCTGGGCCTGGTTCACATCTAACTCATGTATAATACCCTGATTGAATCTTTTTTGAATAATATTCAGGCTTTCATGCCGTGATTCAAGGGTATCCTTAGATATTTTGACCCGCTGATGGTAATCCAGGAGAAGGTAGTAAGCACCCACCACTTCCGATATCAAACCGATCTGAATGGTCCTCAGAGCGTATTCAGAGGCCATGAGTCGAGCCCTGGCCGATTCCGTAGACCGGCGGAATTTTCCCCAGAAATCGATTTCCCAGCTCAGGGCCGGCGCCACATAGACAGAGGAGTTTGTGGTGTCGGATCGTGATCCTCCGGCAAAATTTCCTGTACTGATACCGCCCTGGATATTGATCGCAGGATACTGGTCCGCCCGAACAAACCCCACGGTCGCACGGGCCTGTTCCACGCGAGAGGCGGCAATTTTCAGATCCTTGTTATTCTCCAACGCCCGGCTGACGAGCCTGTAAACCACCGGGTCATTAAATAATTTCCACCATCTCAGATTGATCATGGTTTCCACGGGAACTTTTTCAAACCGGTAGTTCTTTGGCGCCTCAACCACAGGGGGCTTAAAATCCGGTCCCACCGCGCATCCTGAAAGAAAAATAGACACCAGTAAGGCAGCTATTTTAATCGCTTTTGTCTTTGTTCCCCTATCCATGGATTTCCACGCATCAACTCTATCGCCTTATCTCTCAGGTTTGATGCTCTCGTAAAAAGCAAAAAATGCACAATTCCTAAATTCCTGAATCCCCAAAATCCATGTAAAAAGGATTTTTCACATGGCCATCAGGTTTGTCTCCTGCGACAAAAATCTCTGTGCGCTTTGTGTCTCCGTGGCAAAAATTCTTTAGCCCTTCCGAAGGTCGCGTTTTTTCTCGTATCGACCGATTTTGCCAATCATCACAAACAACATGGGGTAAAAGAAAACCCCTAACATCGTGGCCAAAGTCATCCCTCCCAACAAGGCCACCCCCATGACGATTCTGGCCTCAGCTCCGGCCCCGGAAGCAATCACCAGCGGCAACACCCCTAAAATGAAGGAAAACGCCGTCATCAATATGGGTCTGAAACGCATCTTTGCGGATTTTATAGCAGCATCAAAGAGTGAAAGGCCCTTATCAAATTCCAGCTTGGCAAACTCCACAATAAGTATGGCATTCTTGGCTGCCATGGCAATCAGCATCACCAAGGCAATCTGGGCAAAAATATTGAGTTCATAGCTTTCACTGTATATGCGGGCCACATACAGGGCCAGAAATGCACCAAAGATGGCAAAGGGCGTTCCCAGTAAAATACTGAAAGGCAAAGACCAGCTTTCATACTGCGCGGCTAAGATCAAAAAAACGAAGAGCAGTGAGAAAAGAAAAACAACCGAACCAGTCCCTGCGGACTTTTTCTCCTGAAAGCTCATGTTGCTCCACTCATATCCCATGTCGTCCGCCAGCACTTGGGCGGCCGTCTCCTCCAGGGCCGCCATGGCCTGTGCCGACGTAAAGCCTTTGGCCGGACTCCCGGTCAACTCTATGGCGCGATATAGATTGTACCGGTTTGTAAAATCCGGGCCAACGATATTCTGAATGTTTACAAAGGTGGAAAGCGGCACGCTATCCCCTTTGTTGTTATTGATGTAGAACAGATCGATCTGGTCTTCTTTGAGCCGGTATCGAGGCTCTGCCTGGATATACACCTTGTAAAGCCTTCCGAACCGGTTGAAATCATTAACATAGGCCCCACCTAAGAAGGCGCCCAGGGTGGTGTAGATATCGTTGAGGCTGACCCCCGCCTTCAAGGCCTTGTCCTTGTTGATTTCCATGTAGCGCTGGGGCACGCTGGCCCGAAAGGTGGTAAAAATGGATCCGATCTCAGGTCGCTTCATGGCCGCCTGAATAAACTTGCCGGCCTGTTCCGCCAAGTATGCGGGCGTATTTCCCCCCTTGTCCTGAATCATGAACGTGAAACCGGAGCCGCTCCCCAAACCGGGAATGGCGGGTGGGCCGAATGCAAAGACCTGGGCCTCGCTAATACCGAAATGAAAATCTATATTTAATAGGGCAAGAATTTCCTTGGCGGTTTTCTTTCTTTTGCTCCAATCTTTGAGAGAGACAAAAATCAAGCCCGAATTGGAGATCATGCTGCCCGAAAACAGGCTGTATCCTGTGACCGTGGTAATGAATTCCACCTCATCGTATTTTCTTATGATTTTTTCCACTTTTTTAGAAACAGCGTCGGATCGCTGCAAGGATGCCGCATCCGGCAACTGGATATTGACCATGAGATATCCCATATCTTCTTCCGGCATAAAACCGCCGGGAATCAGTTTCCCCAAAAACCCCATGGCAACGGTGACGATCAGGATAAACACCACGCCGATCGACATTTTTCGCGCCACCACACGGGTAAACCCCACATAAGCATTGGTAGATTTGTCAAAGACCTTATTGAACAGCCTAAAAAACGCGCCTAAGGGACCTCGATATGGTTTCTGTTTTCTAAGCAGCAGTGAGCATAGAGCGGGGCTCAAGGTAAGCGCGTTAACCGATGAGAACAGAACCGAAACAGCCACGGTAATGGCAAACTGCTGATAGAGGCTTCCGGTGATTCCCCCCATGACCGCCACGGGAATAAAAACCGCGACCAGCACCAGAGTGGTGGCGATGACCGGCGCTGTCACCTCATCCATGGCCTTTATGGTCGCCGTTTGCGGATCCATTCCGTTTTCAATATTAATTTGGACCGCTTCCACCACCACGATGGCGTCATCCACCACAATACCGATGGCAAGGACCAGGCCTAAAAGAGACAAGACATTGATGGTAAAGCCTATCAGGGGAAACACAATAAAGGCTCCTACTAAGGAGACGGGGATGGCGATGGTGGGGATCAGGGCCGCACGCCAGTCCTGGATAAAGACGAAGACCACTAAGATCACCAGGGCCAGTGCTATAAACAGGGTTTCAATGATTTCATCAATGCCTGCCGTGATCGCTAAGGTGGTGTCCAGGGAGATATCATACCGGAGGCTTTCCGGAAAGGACCCGGAAAGTTCCTCCATTGTTTTTCTGACCTTTTCCGCCAGTTCGACGGCATTGGAACCGGGGGCCTGGTACACGCCGATCGTGGCGGACGCATTGTTATTGAGACGGGTAAAGGCGTTATAGGTCTCAACGCCTAATTCGACCCGGGCCACATGTTTGATCTTGACCTGGGCCCCATCCTCGGTAGTTCGAATTACCACTTCACCGAATTGTTTTTCCGATTGGAGGCGCTCCGGCAACCGGACCGTATAGGTAAATTCCGTGCCCGGTGGCGAGGGCTCGGCGCCGAATTTCCCCCCTGGGACGATAACGCTCTGGGCCCGAATGGCGTCCATAATTTCAGGCACCGTGATGCCCATCTGGGACAACCGGTCGGGTTTGATCCAGATGCGCATGGAATAATCACTGGCACCCATCACATTCACCCGGCCGATCCCCTTGATGCGCGCCAAAATATCCTTGATATTGATCAGGGCATAGTTGCCTAAAAGATGTTGATCATATCGTCCATCCTCCGAGGTGATGGCAATCAACATCAGGATGTTGGGAAGTGACTTTTCGGTGGTCACCCCGAATCTTTTTACTTCTTCGGGAAGCTTGGCGGTGGCCGCGGCCACCCGGTTCTGGGTGAACACGGTATTCATGTCAGGGTCCGTGCCGATCTCAAAGGAGGTCTGGATGGTCATGGTGCCGTCATTGGCATTGGTGGACTTCATGTAGATCATGTTGTCCACTCCGTTGATCTGCTGCTCCAACGGCGTTGCCACGGACTGCTCAACGCTTATGGAATCGGCCCCGGTATAGGTGGCGCGCACTTCCACAATGGGGGGTGTAATGTTGGGGTATTGTTCAACAGGAAGGGCGCCCAGGCACACAAGGCCTACAATCACCGTGACAAGGGCGATCACCATGGCCACGATGGGACGTCTGACAAAAAAATTACCTTTGTTTGACTGATCCGCCATTTTGATGCTGGATGCTGGGTACTGGGTACTGGGTACTGGGTACTGGGTACTGGGTATTTGGTACTGGGTATTTGGTACTGGGTATTTGGTACTGGTTTCTGGATACGTTAAACTTGATGCGTGATGCGTGATGATTCTTGATTCCGAAATCCGCAATCGAATCACATTTCACTCTTCACGGAGGCTTCAACCTTTACTTCTTTTCTTCATCCGAGAAAGGAATCACCTGCACCGCTGGATTTACAACCGTCCCGTCTTTTACCTTCTGCAGGCCTTCGTAAACCACTTTTTCGCCCGCTTTCAGGCCCTCTCGGATAAGCCAGAAGGATTTGATCTTGGGACCTACTTTCACTTCTCTCGCCTGGATTTTGTTATCGGCGCCCACCACATAAACACTGAACGAGCCCTGCAGCTCCATCACGCATCGCTGAGGAATCAAAATGCCGTCCTGCACCACCTCGATTTCCCCCCTCACTTTGGCGAACTGCCCCGGACGAAGCAGTTCATTGGGGTTGGGAAAGGAGGCCTGAATCAGGAGGGCGCCGGTGGTGGGATCAACCTCACGATTCACAAAATCCGCCTTGCCCTTGTGGGCATAGACCGAGCCGTCGGAAAGAATCAGCTCAAGATCCGATTTTTTAGCTTCATCGATTTTTCCGGTGTCGATCTTTGACAAAAAGCGCCGCATAAACATTAGATACTGCGATTCCGTGATGAAAAACTGCACGAGCACCGTGTCGATTCGAGAAACCGTATTCAAAATGATAGGATTGGGCGATCGTCCCACAAAATCCCCCACTTTGGCCTTGGTCTTGCCGATTATCCCGGATATGGGAGAATAAACTTTGGTGTACCCCAGTTGTATTTTTGCGGCCCGGAGATTGGCTTTTGCCGCCTTAACCGATGAAATGGAAACTTCATACTGGGCCACGGCGGAATCCAGATCGCTCTGACTAACCGCTTTTTCCTCGGCAAGGGGCCTGATTCTGTTCAAATAGGTCTCCGCCTCCGTCGACACGGTTTTGGCGCCTGCAACGCCGCTCATCTTGGCCGCCACATCAGCCTCAAACTGCTGGCTTTCCAGGGTATAGAGCAACGCCCCTTTTTTGACCCGTGAGCCCTCTTCGAAATGGATCCCTTCCAGATACCCTTCCACCCTGGCCGCGATGTTAATGTCCTTATAGCCATAAATTTGACCTACAAATTCCTGGTAGATGGGCACCTCACGTGCTTCCGTCTCGTACACGGTCACCTTGGGAGGAGGCGGAGGCTGTTGTTTCGTTTCTTCCCCTTTGCACGCGGAAAGCGTCAGAAAGAGGATGCATAGTAGATTCAACGCTATTTTTTTCATCTTATTGTCTTTTTAATCTAATTGGAAAAAATTGGAGTTGCAGTTAAGGAGGAATTGGAAAAATAACGGTTTTTCAGTCTCCGGTTCAGAAGGAAGAACTATAATTATGGATGTTAGGGACTACCTTGAAAAACAATCAACTGTTATCAGTCATTCGCCGACGTATACCCCTTTAGAAGGGCATATTTTGTCAATTTTGCAGCTCCCTGGATACCTAATTTTTTCATTAAAGTTGACCTATGAAACTCCACGGTTCTGACGCTTAGAGATAGCAGTCCAGCCATCTCTCGGTTCGATTTCCCTTCGGATATAAGCTTCAAGAGTCCTCTTTCCCTTGGGGTCAACCGGTCATCGGGAGAAATGTCACCCACCCGTCGTTTCCCCGGTTTTTTTGGCATTTCACCGGCAAGAGTCTGCGACACATATATTTTTCCTTTGCGAATTTTTTGGATTGCAGAAAAAAGTTCCCTGCCCGGGGCCTCCTTCAGCAGGTAACCATCCGCACCGGCTTCCAAGGAGTGACGCAGATACTCCGGATTTTTGTGCATGGTCAAGATCAGCACCTTCACATGGGGAGAGATCAACTTGGCCTCACGGATGGCTTTAATCCCCTTAAGATCGGGCATGGCAATTTCCATGACCACCATGACAGGTGATGGAGCTTTTTTCAAAAAGCCACGGAGCTCAAGGCCGTCGCTCACCTCCCCAACGACCTTTAGGTCTTTCTTCTCTTTGATTATCTTCTTTAAACCCTGCCGAAACAACTGGTGAGCATCTGCCAGAACAATACGATAAATAGCCATTTTTATCCCCCGCTACCCTCATTTTTGGAATCGAAACATTCAGCCTGGTTTCTTTGTCCTTCATGTTCCATATTTCCATGCACCTTCCTAACAATCTAAAGTGATAAAGAGTCGCTTATTGTGAAAAGAACTATAAAAAAATTGCTTTTGTGAGTCAAGGGAAAAGAAACAATATACGGCAGTCATCCCTATTTATAAATCCCTTGAAAGCGTACCCCAAAAAGATTTTTCAGCGTATTAGCTTGACGTAATCCTATTAAATGAGAGATGATAATCGGGAGAAACGATTTTTTGCGCAAGCCCTTTAGACTTATTTTCCCCAATATTCTGACCTGGAGGCAATGATGAAACGATCACGGAGCGTTGGCAAAGGGAGCGTCCTGGTGTTGCTCATTCTGAGCTTCATGCTGGTGGCACCGGGCGCACTGGCAGCAACTGACAAACCAAACATTGTCATCATCTGGGGTGATGATATCGGCATAACCAACGTCAGCGCCTATTCCAAGGGCCTGATGGGTTATAAAACCCCCAATATAGACCGTGTCGCCAAGGAAGGAATGCTTTTCACCGATTACTATGCCGAACAGAGTTGCACCGCCGGCCGTTCCGCTTTTATCACCGGCCAGAGCGTGTTTCGCACCGGTTTGAGCAAAGTTGGGCTACCGGGCGCCGACCTGGGCCTGCGTAAGGAAGATCCCACCATAGCCGAAATGTTGAAGGCCCAGGGTTACGCCACCGGTCAATTCGGTAAAAACCACTTGGGGGACAAGGACGAGTTCCTGCCCACCAACCACGGCTTCGACGAATTTTATGGCAACCTCTACCACCTAAACGCCGAAGAGGAACCGGAGCTTCCTGACTACCCCAAGGAATCCGAATTTCCAAATTTCCGAAAAAACTTCGGTCCAAGAGGGGTGATCCACAGTTTCGCACTTCCCGACGGCACCCAGAAAATAGAGGACACCGGTCCTCTGACCAAAAAGCGGATGGAAACCATTGATGACGACGTGGCCGCCCGGGCTGTGGCATTCATCGAAAAGCAACACAAAGCAGGTAAACCGCTTTTTGTGTGGGTGAACTTCACACATATGCACTTTCGCACCCATGCCAAGGCGGAGAGCGTGGGTCAAGCAGGACGTTGGCAGGGCATATATCACGATGTCATGATCGATCATGACAAGAACGTCGGAACCGTGCTTGACAAGCTTGATGAACTTGGCATAACCGATAACACCATTGTCATGTATGGCACCGACAACGGCCCGCACATGAACACCTGGCCCGACGCCGGCATGACGCCCTTCCGCAACGAGAAGAACTCAAACTGGGAAGGGGCCTACCGGGTCCCTGCAATGGTCCGATGGCCTGGTAAAATCAAACCAGGGTCTGTCTCAAACGACATCATGTCCCACCTGGACTGGATGCCCACCCTGCTGGCGGCAGCAGGGGTCCCGGATATTCGAGAGAAGCTTCTAA
>SDBT01019681.1_pt1 | contig 10574 bp, 5 predicted proteins | sample 2277101 | NCBI WGS metagenome assembly SDBT01 (sample SAMN10404973, study PRJNA504765) | marine sediment metagenome | isolation source: marine sediment core GS10_PC15, 103 cmbsf | place: Arctic Ocean: Southern Knipovich Ridge | collected 2010
TGAGATTCAGTCGTCCTTACAGGACTCAGGGTTCCTGGGGTATCCATTCCCCAGCGATAAATCACTGGGCTAACGTCAGATGTCCCTACGGGACAAGGAATTCACAGGATATCCTTCCAGTCCGGATTTGGATTCTCCGCAGGTCTAGTTTAACATTGTCAAGATATCCATGTTGCCGAATTATATCACATTTGGGACATATTGTCCAAACGAATCAAGCCGTCGGACGCTGTTTTAAAGTAGTCGGTGACATAGAATCAATGAAGATCAACGTTTACTTCTTCACCCCCATCCCAGCCTTCCCCCGTCAAGGGGGAAGGAGCAGAAACGCCTGCCATAGTTGACTTTAAGCCCCTTCCCCCGTCAAGGGGGAAGGGGCAGAAACGCCTGCCATAGTTGACTTTAAGCCCCTTCCCCTGTCAAGGGGGAAGGAGCAGAAACGCTTGCCATAGTTGACTTTAAGCGCCTTCCCCTGTCAAGGGGGAAGGAGCAGAAACGCCTGCCATAGTTGACTTTAAGCCCCTTCCCCCGTCAAGGGGGAAGGAGCAGAAACGCCTGCCATAGTTGACTTTAAGCCCCTTCCCCCGTCAAGGGGGAAGGAGCAGAAACGCCTGCTATAGTTGACTTTAAGCCCCTTCCCCCTTGACGGGGGAAGGCTGGGATGGGGGTGATCTGAAGAAGACAGAATCAACCGACCGACTACTTTGAGACAGCATCAATCCGTCAAGCCGTCATAGGAATTCTCAAGTCAGGGATCTGACAGTTCCAGAATATGATGTATTTGGCTCATAGGGCTGGGCAGGCAGACTATCCCTGTGTGAAGCTGTCAGCTTCAGTGTTGATACTTTGTTGAGTATTTTCAGTATTGAGCATTTCCAGAACTACACCAAACAGAATCAGAGGAACAGCCAATATATTGTTGACCCGCAGGCGATAGTGAGGTATGATAATGCTATCTTTAATTTAGATAACGGCACCAGAAGCCGAAATTCATACTGACATCAACCCATAGCTATCAGAAGCGATGAAAAAGCCTATGCGAAAGCAGCCTTTGATCTTAACAATTGCGATACTGCTATATGTGTTACATGCCACCGCCTGGGCACAGGGAACTGGACAGATTGTACACCTGGTGAATGGCGAACCTGTAAAGGAATGCCTTGTGATCGGGCCATTCTTCCCCGCTGATCTGGAGACTGATCTTCTGACAGTTGTGGGAGGAGAAGCGAATATCATACCCGAAGATGGCGATACCGTAACCACATCGGAGGGGACAGAACTGATATGGAAGCGGTATGAGACTAAGAAGAGTACTGTCGATTTATCTGATGCCATTGGGCACTACGAACACGCAACAGCCTATGCCTTTTTCATCCTGCAAAGCGAGGTTGCATACGATGCTCGGCTCTGCTTTGGGCACTCTAATGGTGCAGCATTATGGGTGGATGGGAAGCGGGTGTATAGCAATCCTGTTAGCACTTCGCGCTATCAATCTGTATTCGAGGTGCGGTTAGAGGCGGGCGCTAATCGCTGTCTGGTCAAGGTAGTTCAGGAGTTGGGAACCTGGGCGTTTGCACTGCGGGTTTTCCCTTATAGAAGCGCTGTCATTTCAGGTATCATAGCCAATGAGAAACAGGAGCCTTTCTTCAAGGCCTCCGTTCGCCTGGAACAGCTTGGAGAGGAGATATTGCGGATGCAGACAGACGAATCGGGGAGCTACTGTTTCGGGATTCATCCTGTGTCTGGAGCGTATGACCTATCCGCTACCTTCAGTGAGTTTGGGGATTGGTTCACGGGTGTATCATTGAGCGAGGGAGAATACAAAAGATTAAACTTAGAGCTGAGGAGAGCCATCAGCATCGAAGGCACGCTTATGATGCTGGACAGCAGAACCCCGCACGTTGCTGTTCCTGTGGAGGCAGTTAGAGCCAACAGCGACGATCAAGTGGATCGACCAACTACCATGACTTTGAGTGATAACAATGGGAAATACCGGTTCATAAACCTGAAACCGGGATCGTATCATGTGCGATGCCAGGTTTTGGATGGATATGTGTATTATGAAGAAGAGAAAGCCGGAACTGCGCCTGATAGGTCCATAAGCTCATCAGCCCATAAACCTATAAGCCTGAGAGTTGAGCAAGGCGAAACTCTCAAGAACATCGACTTCCGATTCGCTCCTTTCAAAAAAGGTACGTGGAGAACTTACCATGCCCTGGATGGATTGGTGGACAACAGTATACTTACCATTCATGCGGGTTCGGATGGTGAGATGTGGTTTGGAACCCAGGCTGGTGTCTCTCGCTATGATGGGAAAGAGTTCGTTAATCTCAACTCAAAGGACGGATTGGCAGGAAACTGGGTGTTTGCTATCCATGTTGATCCTGATGGAGTGATGTGGTTCGGAACAAACGGCGGCGCGTCCCGGTATGACGGGAGCGAGTTTACCAACTTCACCACAGACGATGGATTGGCTAGTGATGTTGTCAAGACCATATATCGCTCTCCTGACGGTTACCTGTGGTTTGGGACAGGCTGGTGGAACATGCCTGGCGGCGGTGTTTCTCGTTATGATGGTAATGAGTTTGTCGGCTTCACTACGGAGGACGGATTGGCAGATAACACGATCAAGGCGATCTGTAGTGGCTCAGATGGCGCTGTATGGTTCGGAACATGGGGATATGGTGTCTCCAGATACGATGGCAGGGAATTCACCCGCTTTACTACAGAAGATGGGTTGGCGAGTGATGGTGTTTATGCCATCCACCAGGGCACTGATGGCTCCATGTGGTTTGCGACAGACAAGGGAATTTCTCATTATGATGGGAAGAAATTCACCAGCTTCACTGTAGAGGATGGCTTGGTAAATAATCGTGTTATGTCTATTCGAAGTGCGCCGGACGGAACTCTATGGTTTGGGACAGCAGGCGGTGTTTCTCACTACAATGGTGAGAGATTCCTGAATTTCACTGAAGCGGATGGGCTGGCAAACAATAATGTGGAGTCCATTTATCTTGATAGCAGTGGTGGTCTATGGCTTGGGACAAGTGGCGGCGTCTCGCGCTATGATGAAGGAACATTCCTGAACCTGTCTGAGAGGGATGGCCTGGTAAATAACAAAGTTGAGTTCATCCACCGTGATCCAGAGGGTGCGATCTGGATCGGAACCAGGGGCGGTGTCTCGCGCTATGATGGGAAGGAGTTTGTAAGCCTTACTGAGGAAGATGGATTGGCGAATAACTTTGTCAGGGCTATCCAAAGCGATTCTGATGGCGCTCTATGGTTTGCTACAGACTACGGCGGTGTTTCCCGGTATGATGGCAAAGAATTCCTGAACTTTACCTACCAGGATGGACTGGCAGATAATCGTGTTCTTTCCATCCAATCTTGTCCTGACGGTACCTTATGGTTCGGGACGTGGGGTGGTGTGTCGCGATACAATGGGAAAGAGTTTACTAACCTCACCACAAAAGATGGATTAGCAAATAACTGGATCTCCCATATCTATTGCGGTTCAGATGGAGCTATGTGGTTCGGTACGGTCGGTAGCGGTGTTTCCCATTATGATGGCAATGAGTTTACTACCTTCACTACAAAAGACGGGTTAGCGGACAACGGTGTTCATTCCATACATCATGCTCCTGATGGCACAATGTGGTTTGGGACACTGGGGGGCGTTTCTCATTATGATGGTCAGACGTTCATTAACTTCACTGCTGAAGATGGATTAGCGCATAACAGTGTCATGACAATTTATCGTGCCTCCGATGGCGCCCTGTGGTTCGGGACACTAAGCGGTGTCTCCCGGTATGATGGTGTTGTCTGGACATCACTGGATACCCGGGATGGGCTGGCAGGTAACAGCGTCAGAGCTATTCGCGAGGATTCTGATGGCGCCATGTGGTTTGGAACAGAGGGCGGTATTACGCGCTATCGCCGCGGTGAGATCTCACCGCGCGTTCGCATTACTTCCGTGGAGGTAATGGGACAGCAAGTTCGCGCAGAACTCCAGGCGATACCGTCGGTTACTGTTGGGAACTACATGGTCATAGAATATAGCGCCATTGATTACGAAACTGTCCCAGAAAAACGACAGTATCAGTATCGTATCAAAGAGCTTGACTCTGACTGGCGTAATCCCACCAGAACAACGCGGTTCGAGTGGACACCTGAGGAAGCTGGTACATATACCTTCGAAGTGCGTGCCATTGACCGCGACTTGAATTATTCCGAACCAGCCTCTGTGTCAATTGCAGTTTCGTCTCATCCCTTTTACCACACTGGAGCTTTTTTCTTGCTGTTGAGTATTGCTGGCGGAGCGTTACTGCTTGCCATTGCTGCCCTCGCGGTGAATCGACGCCGGTCATCTCGCGACTACAGGGCAACTGAGCGTATTCAGGCTGCGAAGATGGCATCCCTGCGCCAGTTAGTTGCAGGTGTGGCACATCGAATGAATAACCCAGCCGGGGTGATTTCCAGCAATACTGACATTTCCAGACGTGCAATCAGCAGAATGAAGGAAGCAATAGCTGATGAATACTCTCAGGAAACAAAGGAAAACACACAGCTACTAGAAGTGTTTGCTGTGGTGGAGAAGATGAACCAGGTGAGTCAGGTTGCCTCAGCGGAGATCGCAAAGATAGCTGCCAACTTGCGTCGTTTTGTCAGGCTTGATGAGGTAGAATGGCAGCTCGCTAATATCCACGAAGAGATAGACAATGTTATTGCCCTTATGGAGTCAGAATTCATAGACCGAATTAGAGTAACAAAAGATTACGGCGATATCCCGGGAATATATTGTTCCCCCAGCAGCCTGAATCAAGTCTTCATGAGTATGTTCAGAAATGCCGCTGAAGCCATTGAGGTGGAAGGAGAGATAAACATCAGTACCTCTACTCAGGGAAAACATATTATTATCGAGATCAGTGATACCGGAAAGGGAATTCCAGCAGAAGATACCGATAAGGTTTTTGACCCGGGATTCACAACAAAGGGTGTGAAGGTTGGTGTGGGCCTTGGTCTCTCAATCTGTTATAAAATCATAGTGGATGATCATAAAGGACACATTTATGTCTCAAGCGAACCGGGCAAAGGCACAACATTTATCATTGCTCTTCCGCAGTATCGTAGTAGGAATGTCTCTTCCTGAACACCACTAAGTGGTCTAATCGGTAAATTCGTATCGCCAAAAATACCCGTAGGGGCACGCTGCGCGTGCCCAGGGCACAAGCATTGTGCCCCTACGAGAAGACATATGTTATTTAGCGATTGAACCACTAAGTCCCTGACCAGAATTACTTTCATGTTGCTGTAGGGGTGATGAACATTGAAAATTTAATCGGGTAATAAAGGTTCGTGCTAAAGAAGGCACCCCAATCGCGCAAAAATGTTACCCCGATTAATTATTCCAACTTTATCACCCCTACCAAGATATTGCTACTCCAACTGAATTGTATTATCAATTGAGAGGGTCGTAGAAGAACTCCCATCGAATATGAAAGGAAAACAAGTACCTATGAACGAATCCCAGCCTGACTACACGTCGAGGGTCCCAAAATACACTTTTGCCGACACGCTGGAAGAACAGGAAGCACAGCTAAAAACGAATCCCCTGATGAAGCGGCTGATAGAGTCGCGCAAGAAGATGGCAGGTGATCGATACCGGCCAATTTATCATTACGTCAACCCGGAAGGCACGCTTAATGATCCCAATGGACTGTGTTTCTGGAAGGGTCGCTGGCATCTGTTCTATCAGGCATATCCGCCGGAAGACACTCGCCAGCACTGGGGACACGCCATCAGTGACGATTTGGTCCACTGGCAGGATCTGCCCTATGCCATCTACCCACACCCAGAAGAGAAATGCTTCTCTGGAGCAACGCTTGTGGAGGAAGACCGGGTGATCGCTATGTATCACGGGACGAAGGTTGGTAACATGGTGGCCATATCCAGCGATCCGCTGCTGTTGAACTGGGAGAAGCCAATTGGCAACCCGGTCATCCCCATGAAGGCTCCCGATGGCGGCCCCCTGCCATACCGGGTGTTTGATCCGTGTATCTGGAGCAAAGATGGTGTTTACTACTCACTTTCGGGAGGCACTTTGCCCACAGGGCCTGGCGGTAAACGAATTCGGGCCAATTTTCTGCTTCGCTCGGAAGACTTGATAAAATGGGAGTATCTGCATCCGTTTGTGGAAGACGACCTGTTCTCACTGGTGGGCGATGACGGAGCATGTCCCTACTTCTGGCCTATCGGCGACCGACACATCCTCCTGCACTTCAGCCACATGAGCGGCGGACAGTATTTCCTGGGCGATTACGACAAGCAGCGCGACAAGCTGGTTGTAACTGCTCATGGGAAATTCAATTTTGGCCCGGCGGCTCCAGCCGGCGTTCATGCGCCCTCTGCGACTCCGGACGGGAATGGTGGAGTCATTGTCATCTTCAACATGAATCCAGCGAAGCCCACAAAAGGCTGGAATCAGATTATGACTTTGCCGCGACGCCTGACGTTGCTTGCGAAAGACGAATTGGGGATCGAACCTGTTGGGGATATTGAATCTCTTCGCTATGATCATCAGCATGTTGATGCCATGACGCTACCGGCAAATCAGGAGATAGTGCTGGAAAATATCAGCGGCAACGCAATGGAGATAATAGCGGAGATCGATCCGAAGAACGCCCCCATGGTGGAAATGAACGTCTTGCGCTCACCTGACAGGGAAGAGGTAACGCGGATCATGTTCTTCAAGAACCGAGGCTACAGAAGCGCGGAATACGGTGGTGTGTTGAGTGCTATTTCCATTGACTCCTCTTATTCATCGCTCCTGCCGGATGTTCGATCGCGAGCGCCTGAGACGGCCCCGGTCTTTATTGATCAGGAAGAGCCGCTCAAGCTGCGCGTGTTCATTGACAGGAGTGTGGTGGAAGTCTTCGTCAACGGCAAACAGTGTGTCGCTATGCGTGTCTATCCGGGACGCGACGATAGCGTTGGTGTATCGCTGCGTTCTCAAGGTCAGGACGCGATACTCACGTCACTGGACGCCTGGCAGATGAAGAATATCTATTGATGTCATAGCATAGGAATTTCCTAGAGGAGAGAAAAAAGATGACCAAATCCTATGAAGGTTCGTACCAGCAGTACGACGTTATCTGCAAATCTAATGTAATGATTGCAATGCGCGATGGCGTGCATCTGGCAGCAGACATTTACTTCCCAGCATTGCATGGACAGCGCATACAAAGGGAGTTCCCGGTGATTCTGGAGCGTACACCATACGACAAATCGGCAGCAGGGAACGTGAATAATGGCAGCTACTTCGCCCGGCGCGGCTATGTTTGCGCGATTCAGGACGTGCGAGGCAGATACAAAAGCGAAGGAGAGTGGTATCCCTTTGCCAAAGAAGCTCCCGACGGCTATGACACGGTGGAATGGCTTGCCGCACAGGAGTGGAGCGATGGGCAGGTCGGGACGATGGGTGGATCGTATTGTGGCAGTGATCAATCCGCTCTGGCGACACTCAACCCGCCGCACCTGACAACTATGATTGTTGCTGTTGGCGCATCCAGCTACTATCACTGCTCCATGCGACAGAACGGCGCACTTGAGCAGCGCTTCATGATCTACGCCTTCCGCATGGCAACCACCAGCAAGGAAGCCCTTGCAGATGCTAACCTCAAAGCTGCCCTGGACGAGGCATTCGCAAATGTTGGCGAATGGGTCCTGCGCGCGCCGCTCAAGGAAGGCACGTCACCGTTACGGATGCTGCCAACCTATGAACGATGGGTGCTTAACCTTTTTACGCACGGCGAATATGATGAATACTGGAAGCAGCGCGGATACGCCATATCGCAGTATTATGAAGAACACGCCGACGTGCCAACGCTCTATCTCGGCGGCTGGTATGATTCGTATGCGCGGGCTACCTGCGAAAATTTCATGGCTCTTAGGAAGATGAAAGAGTCACGGCAAGTTCTGCTGATGGGACCCTGGACGCACGGAGGCTGGGGAGTGTCGTATGCGGGCGACATTGATTTCGGTAATCACTCGTTCATAAACTATAATGATCTCAGGCTGGCGTGGTTTGACCACTTCCTCAAAGGGATGTATACTGAAGTGGCCAACTGGTCGCCTGTCAAAATTTTCGTGATGGGAACAGGTGACGGAGCAGCTAACTATCAGGGGCGTCGTCATCACGGAGGCTACTGGCGCGACGAACAGGATTTCCCTTTGCCCGATACTGAGTCCACACCATATTACCTCCACGCCGATGGAACCTTATCTCCGGAACCCATAAGCTCATCGGGCGTGCCCCTACCCTCTCGGTTTAGTTTCGACCCGCGAGATCCCGTTCCCACCATTGGCGGGGGCATTTCCGCCGGTGATCCCATTATGCGCCCCGGCGCGTTCGACCAACGCGGGCATTCCAGCTTCTTTGGCTGTAAAGACACTTTGCCACTCAACGCACGAAGCGACGTGCTGACTTTTCAGACTGAACCGCTGGAGAGCGACGTGGAAGTGACAGGGCCAATTACGGTCAAACTCTACGCCACATCATCTGCCCGCGACACCGACTTCACAGCGAAGTTGATTGATGTTTGCTCATTGAACGATGACTATCCCGACGGGCTTGCCATCAACCTGACAGATTCCATAATTCGCACTCGCTACCGTAACGGTTGGGATAATCCTGAGTTACTGGAACCAGGCGAAGTATACGAACTCAATTTCCAACTCTACCCAACTTCCAATGTCTTCAGGAAGGGACATCGCATTCGCCTTGACATTTCCAGCAGCAATTTCCCGCGCTTTGACGTAAACCCGAACACCGGCGGGGATCTGGGGTTGGAGCGACGGTTTGAGATCGCTCATCAGGCGATCTATCATGGCTCTGAGCATCCATCACAAATAGTCTTGCCTATTATCGCGCGTTAGAGTTTTTGGCGATACGAACTTACCGAAATATCCCGTTTTTACACCGTCGCGATCAGTTCCACCTCGATGAGAGCGCCCTCCATAGCTATCCCTCCGCCCACCGTCGTGCGCGCTGGGGGATTGGTGGGAAAGAACTCCTTGAACACCTTGTTCCATTCGGCAAAATCCCTGGCAACGTGAACAAGGAAGCAGTTGACTTTGACAACCTTGTCCCAGGAAGAGCCTGCCGCCTCCAACACCCTACCCAGGTTCTTTAATGCTTGACGCGACTGCGACTCGATGTCGTCACCAGCTAAACCACCTTTCTCCCTGTCATTTCCAGCGGTTCCTGAGAGGAACAAGAGGTTACCAATACGAACGCCCGGCGCTATGGTTATCTTTTCAGGGTCAGTGCCTTCAGGAATAATGAGTTGCTTTTCCATTTTTCTACCTCCGTGTTGTCATAGCAGGTATAACATATTGACAACTAACTAATGAATGTTTATACACACACTTTTGAGACTCTTCACCCGAACATAACACAATTTTCTCTGTAGTTCAATAAAGAAATCTCTTTTCCATGCCGCTGGTGGTAGGTTGTATCTGTGGGATTATGGAAAAATACTTGCCAAAGGTATCAGAAAAAGCTATCATTATTGGTAAATATGGGACAATAAGCAAGTTTCGATTACAAAGCCGCAGTTACTTGCCGATTCAGACCAATAAACTGGCTTCTGCGTAATATATGTCCGGTTACGAGTTCTAAAATAGAGAGGTTCTGTAATCATGATGGTAAGAGCATCTTTCATAATTTTCCTGGTGTTAATGAACTGTGTTGTTTTGTCTTCCTGCGCGCAGTATCAAGTAGAGCCGCTCCAGCATACGGCGGATTCCTATCTCAGCAAGATAAGGTCTGATCCCAATAATCTTGCCCTCCACCGTGAGCTTATGGGGACATTCAATGAAAAAGGCATGATCAACATTCCCATTGACATCTACAAAAGTTCTGTCAAGAATAATCCCGGCAACCCCATTGCACTTTACGTTCTCGGATATGCATATCTAATGGCATACGAACAACCTCTTATGGATGGAGCGCCGAACCTGCTGAGAATGGCCAAAAATAATCTGAAGGCAGCGCTGAAGGCAAAGCCACAGTTCCCGGATGCACTGGTTGCTCTGGGTGACTGCTATATGAAATCAGGACAGCAGTATCTAGCCCTTGAGAGATGGGAGGAAGCCGTCAAAATCAACAGCAGATTTGAGCTTGCTCATCTGTCGCTGGCCCGATTTTATCGCTCCCAGAGGAAGTATGAAAAAGCCATCGAGGAATATAGGATGGCTATCTCACTCAATCCCAAACGCATAGCAGAGAGATACCTGGAATTGGGGCTTACGTATTTCGATATGGAGAATCTGGAGGAGGCAGAAAGCGCGTTCCAGAATGCCAGACAATATGACCGTAAAATGGCTATGGCTTACTATAAGCTAGGGCAGGTATATGCTAAACGCAATGATCGTAAGAACGCTTTGAAAATGTATCGTGCGGGGCGGAAATACGATCCGAAAAATGCGGAGGCCGCTTACGAACTGGCTTATATATTTCTCGATGTGGGAGACACTGAATACGCGATGCTAAGTATGGAGCGGGGATTGTCCGT
>SDBT01019682.1_pt1 | contig 10573 bp, 10 predicted proteins | sample 2277101 | NCBI WGS metagenome assembly SDBT01 (sample SAMN10404973, study PRJNA504765) | marine sediment metagenome | isolation source: marine sediment core GS10_PC15, 103 cmbsf | place: Arctic Ocean: Southern Knipovich Ridge | collected 2010
GTTTCCTGACAAGTTACCAAAGATAATAACCATAATCAACAGTATAAATGCAATGATACCGACTCCTAAAGTCCAACCCATTACACCTTTGACACTTTCCGGCATTCCTCCTTTACCCATTTTATAAAAAAACCTCCTTACAAAAAATATGATTCATTAGATAACAAGCTATTTCTTCTTTATAAGTGTCAGTTAACTTAAATAAAGAAAGTTTAATTACAGTATACTTAAATAAAACGTCTTTTTATGGGAGCTATCATATATTTTACAACGTGACTTGTTTTGCAATTTTACTTCCTTTTACTAAGTTATCGTACGCCAACAACCATTGATGATTTTCTGGTGCGAAGGCTAGTTTAATTTCTTCCGGATCCTCTAGATTAAAAGAAACTAATGGCCTTATATGATCTATATGATAAAGGTGCCGATCTTTTGGAAATGGTTTAAGATATTCGATGATTGTTTTATAATCAATACCATACTTATCTGCTTCTTTTATTTTACCAGTTGTTGTATAAAGTTTTAATGCAGTCCAAAGCCTGTTTCTTAATAATGACTTTATCCTAAATATATTATCATTGATATATTTTTCTTTTATATATTGTTTATATTTAGCTTTAACTTCTGGAAATTGATTATATTGCATTAGATATTCTTTACGTCTTTCTTTCACTTCTACTCGTTGACGATATTCTTTATATTTAGCTTTCACTTCTACTCGTTGATAGTTCCTTTTTTGATTTTCATTTTTCTTAGCTTTATTTTCTGACCGTTGATTATATTTCATTAGATATTCTTTGTTGTATTCTTTTACTCTTGCTTTAACTTCTGGTCGTTGACGATATTTCTTTCGGTAAGTTTTATATTTTTCCTGTTGACGATATTCTTTTACTCTTGCCTTAACTTCTGGTCGTTGATAATATTCTTTTTGTTTAGCCATCACCTCTGGTCTAGAATTATATTCCCTATTAGCTTTTTTCTCTTCATCACTTAGCATTTTTCTTGATCCAATCTGTAAGAAATAAATTAACAACTGCAGACATACTTTGGGCATTCTCTCTCATAATACGCTGTGCATTTTCTACTATAGCTTTATCAAGTGATAGAGTATATTTCTTTTTATTTACCATACATATTATTACATAACTGTATTTATAAAGTTATTTGCTAGAGAAAAACCAAATCGCAATTATAATTAGTGACAAAACAAGAATAACTACCATTATCTCTGTACTAATTATTATCAAAACTGTTCCTATAGTTGATAATAACAATATAGCTAAAGATGCAACGGCCATTGAACTTAGCATTTTAGCTTTTCCTGTTTTTTCAACCTCTTGGAAATACATAGTTAAAACAATTATTGCCCAAATCCCACCCATAATCCATGCCCAGAAATAAGGGTAACTAGCATTTGGCAAACTCATTAATCCAGCTATTCCAGAATCATTACTCAAGCTCGATAAGTCAGGATAGTCTACCATTATGATGATATAGCCCCCTTCCATATAGCCCATACTCCTATTGCAATCATTATTAATAGAATACTATTTATAGCACTAGCAACTATAGGACTTACGCCTAATATTAACTGGGGTAATTTTATATATATATTCCATAATCCAATGATTATAGTTCTAGCGGTTCTTGTTGCAGAGACGGTTGATGCTATGTCCAAATCACCAATAGCTTCCGTTGGTGGAACATCTTCTAAAGAATTCAACGAGTTCTCAGCAGAATCTTTATTATCTAAATTTAAACTTAAATTACCATAACTTTGATTAATTAACGAATTATTTGTTATCATATTTTCTTGTTCCATATCATTATTAGTTTGTATAATAATAATAAAGTTCATAATAGCAAAAACTAATATACCTAATACTACTGTATTCTGCAAAATTGATTTTAAGTCACTCATGGTGAATCCTCCTTATTGAGCTTCCATATGAAGATTGCAATTGATATTAAAATCCAAATTCCCGCAGAAGTAAATCCTATAAGTTTACCTCTTACAAGTCCAAGAGATATTACAGCAACCCACCCTAATCCAAGAGATATTACTAATATTTTTCTATCCTGCATGAACATTGTTATCAAAAACAGTATTAATAAGAAAGCATAAAATGCTCCGTCCAGAGTACCAAAGTTTAAAATATTTGAATTTAAATTTGTTGTATCTTGTTTAGCTAAATTGCCTTCAACAAATGTAGATATAAATAAGAATTGATCCACATCTGTAATTGATGAAATGTTGCAAAATAACGTACCTGATGCAGCAAATATACTACTTGAACATACACTTCTATTTCCAAAATTATTATTTTTAACTATATCCATCCTCACATTCTTCGGTGTTAAATCACCCGTTACAAAACTTACACTAATTAATTTACTAGAATCATCATAACTTGGGTCAGATATAGAAATATCAAATTCTTCATTATAATCATAAATATCTTCACTTAATGAATCTGGTGCAAGATTTATGGTACAATCACCTATTGAGAAATCTGAGCAAAACGCCACGATAGAATTAAAAGTTCCAATTATTTCTCTAGCTTCGTTGACCATAATAAAATTATAAATTATAGTATCTTTAACGAGATTCAGCACTGTTTGTCCATTACTATCAGTAAGAGGAATCTCTACTATCTTGAAATCATTATCTTGTATATACTGCCTGTGAACTTGGACTAGGATATTTGGAGCAAGAACATATTCATCATCTCTAAATGTTAATCTAAATTTTGTTGTATCATCAACTTTTAGATTATATAATGGAATGTCTATAGGTATAGTTGAATTTGCAATAGTCTGGTTTAAGATATTATAATATTCTACAGAATATGCTTCTCCACCAGTAGCATTGACAAAATATTTAGCTATTACATAGGAAGAATAATTAACTGTTTCTAGAATGGCAGATTCTAAACAAAATTGTACAGGGTTTACTCCAACAAATTTATTTGAAAACTCCGCTAGTATAGTGGTCTTTTTAGTATCATATATATTTATCTGTAATTCTATAGTATTATTACCTGATAATATTGTTTGGTTTTCTTCATCATACTGAGTGAAGTTATATACTATATTAGTAAAAGAATTACAGTTATCAACATTAATACTAAAAATCGTCTGATTATTCGATTGTGTTGTAATACTACTTGTATCGTCTAAAGTAATATTCCAGTAAAAAGTTATATTTACATCTGAATCTGTTACGGGTATGGTTATACTACTTGTCGAAAGAACATTATTTCCAGACACAGAATAAGGAAACGAGTTAGAAGTTCCGTTATAAATTAAATCTACAGTAGATATCTGAATATTAGTATTTTTAGTAAAATTTATTAAGAATGTTTCAGTAGCTCCTTCAGTAGTCATATTATTAAATGTCTGAGAAATTTCAAGGATATTATAATTCCATGTTATGGTATCTTGTGCTAAATTTCCGAATGTGTCGTTTGCGTAAAATGTTAAAATATTAATAGAGTTATTTTGTATTGTTATTCCTGTTAGATTATCTAGGCAGGTTACTGTTATGTTTGTTCCATTGTAATTAATCCAGCAAGAATCTAAATTTATATCAGATACGTTCCATGTTACATTTTGACTGTCTCCTTTAAGAATATAATCTTGTGTAGAATTTGGTACAAGATTTGTTATATTTGGCAATACCGAATCTACCAAAATTTGCCTTGTTTCTGTCGAGTTGCTTTTGATTGTATTTGTCCATGTAGTTGAATTTATGTAATAAATCCCATTGGTTAGACCTGTGAAATCATGTTCTCTGGTATTATCCGTATATGTTTCTGATTGATATAATCCGGATGAATTATATAAATAAAAAGTCACATTTTCAAAGTAAGTTTCTGTTAGTGTTACGTTCACAGTTATTATAGAGGAAGTTATATTTGTATTATTATTAGGAGTAGGCGGCGTTGTCCAATTAATAAAAGGCGTCGTATCAACCGTTAAGAACCATGTCTCGCTTTGTGTTTGTTGAGAATTATTATCGTTTCCTATGCAACTCCAATTATATTCTCCGTCGGTTAGGCTTTCTTGAAATATATAATTTGTATTATTTAATCCACTTGAATTTGTTTGTGTTAAACTTCCACCTAAATAAAATTCCATTTCTGTAAAATTTATATCATCCGATCCGTAACAGGTAAAATCAACTGATTGTGGTGATGATGAATATTTAGTATTATTTACTGGGGAAATTAAAGTTGCATTTGGTAGATTATCAAACGTACCTCTCCAACTAATTCCAATTCCGCTATTATACCTTTGGACAATTTCTGCGTCACTTAGACCTCTATCCCAAACTCCAATTTCGTCTATCGTTGCTGATGCTGTTGAACTTCCGTCAGTTCTCTGTCCGACTCTTATAATTTGTGAACTTGACATGTTCGTATCATGTCCTACATCTGAATTAAAATCGAGTAACACTCCATTACCCCAAATTGAAACATTAGTTCCTTCTCTTCTTGCAGTAAGATAATACCAATTCCCCTTAGTCATTGCAAAAGTTGTAGCAAATTGTTCGAATGTTGTTCCAAAATCAAAAATAAAATTCGCGTCGGTACCTATTCTTAAGATTCTTAATCCCTGATTATCTCCCAATACTGTATTCTGACTAAAATAAGTTTCTGTAACCCCATCAGTATCAGGATTAATCCATAAATCAATTGTAAAGTCAGACTCAAAAGCAGGTTGCAGAGATGATGTTAAGTTAATATAATCTGTATTTGCTAATGAAAAATTATAAGCAGTTTCAAGTAGTCCTGTAACATTATCTGCTCCATTATTTGTTCCATTATTTAGACCTAAACTATCAATTATATTTCCTGAACCGGTTGTATCTTGCCCATCAAATTTATAATAAGAGACTAGATTGACATTCAAATTTGCTGTCCATACAGCCCACTCCTCAATCTTCTTTCCTGCAAGTGTTGGTATCCATTCGACCACATCTCCCTCTTGAACATTCGTATACATTCTCACAAATAAAATATCTTCTTCTTTGAAATCAACTTCTTCCAATTTCGTCCAGACTTCTTTATCCTCATATCTAGTTCCGTTAATAATGCAATTCTCTGTAATTGTACCGTTTGAAGATATTGCTTGTGAACATTCATAGGTCGGCATTGGTGATTGTATTATTTCCTTCTTTCTTAGATCAAAGTCTCGGCTAATCTTTTTCATGTTATCATTCTTATCGTATAAATCAATAGTCTTTATGAAATCGTTATAATTCTTAAAGCCTTGAATCTTCATTTCCCATACGTACTGTTCTCCTAATCCTACTCTATAATTTAGAGGGGTTAGTAATTGAGCTGTTGCTATTTTATCGTTCCCTATTCCAAAAGCATTTTCTATCGTCACTGTTCTAGTATTACTATCATATTCTTTTATGTTATCAAATTCAAAACTGAGTACTAGTGGAGATACTAGTATTAATATAAAAAATATGGCAAATAAATTTAAAGATTTCATATTCCTTTTAAAAATCCTCCTTCTTGTATTCTTTCTTCAGTCTTCTTAGGTATTGATGAATGGAATAATATCATCATAATTACACCTATCACTACAACGAATATGGGTAAGTTCAAAACGAACATTGATGTCTTAGCAGCATAATCTTCCAGGAACGTTATTCCGGCTGATGCTAGAGCATCTAACAATGTTTGGTATGTGGAACTTATATACAATGAAACTAAGAATACAAATAATATAATAAATATATCTAGGATTATTCCCCATTTAGGAAACCTATTTCTCATCATATATGACGACAAAAATAACCCTAGTATCATTCCAAATATTAATGATATTCCCCACCAGTCGGCATTATTTATAAACATTTCATTAAACTTACCAAATGTGTTGGCATTAACTTCTTTCAAATTAACTTGTCCCATATCAACATCCATATCCAATGCAGCGTTTATTCTAGTGGTAACCAATCCTCCAACCAATAATAATATTGTGAAAAGAAATAGTACAACTACTAATACTATCATTGAGATTGTGCTTTGACCTCTTTTATTTATCATTAAATTCTTCCTCCTCTAAATCAGTATTGTATAATATAATTGCGTTTATTAATAACTTAGAGTATTTTTCATGCCTTACAAATAACCTAGTCAGCATTGTTAAAGACATAGCATCACGACCATTCTTTTTTCTTTCACTATTTATATGATATAATGTTTCTTTAAAACACGTATCTACTCTTTGCAACTCATTAGTTCTCCCATAGTTGTTACACCTGCTCCTTGATTTCTTTATTCCAGACTGTTCTATCTTCTTCTTTTCCATTTTTAATTTCTTTATCTCATCCTCTATGTTTTCTATGTTTTTAGAATTTTCCATTATTGTCACCCCTAAATGGATCAAATTTAGCAAATCTGTCCAGTTGTTTATTTATATTAGTATCATGTACAAGCATTATAATAATCCAAGCTATTATAATAATAGTAAATGGCCATGATAATCTTAACATTGTTTCAAATAGGAACCCTAGTGTGCCAGCAAACATAGATAGATTTGTAAAGTTATTTGCTAACCCATTTAGAAAATTTAACAATATTATAAATGATGGCCAAAGTAGAAATATTAAAACAACTCTAAAATATTTTATTTTTATGACCTTACCTTCAAATCCAGAATCATCCTTCTCATTACCGGATGGCATTGTAAGTATAAAGAAAGATAGGAGGCATATCCACCCAAATGATATTATGGTGAATAACGTATAAAGTATAGAGTCTCCTGTCGATGCTATCTTCCCAGAAGGAGTAACTTCAAAATATGTTGCAAACGCAGAATCTATTCCATCCTTATCTCCTTTCCCAGTTACATCATGCCTTGAGGATACGGTTGGTATCATGGTATGAATCCAATTCCCAGATCCATTATCAATCATCTCTATGTTGGATTGAAGTATTCCGCTTGATATAGAAACTGTTATGTTTACGTATGTACAAGATGCACACACTTGTATTATAGTATAGCTTTCATTTAATGTTGCCGGTTTAAGAATATCTAATGCGGATACATTAGTCGTCACTATTAGAAGTAGAAATAATATAAATATGTTTTTTATTCTTTTATCCATTTTGTTGTGTTACATAAACTGGCCTCGGAGTAATTTTATCTTTGTTCTTTAAATGAACGCTAATATATACTGACACCAACCATAAGATAAATATTCCAATGATAATTAGTTTGTCTATATCGAATACCTTAGTGTACTTAAAAACTATTAGAAGGATTAATGATATAAATATTAAGCTAGTAATTTTCATACTAATTTAAGTTAACTTACATTTATAACTATTCCCTCCCTTCCGTATTTTTAATAGTTTTTAGTTTTCTGTTTGCACTTCTTTGTTTCTTCTCTTGTTCTTCTAAGAACCTACCGTATCTCTGCAGACCTTTGAATGCTTTGACTCCGACTTTTGATAATGTCCTGCCAGTTTTGATACCAGCTGTACCAATAACTTTTGTGGCTTTATCTGTTAACTTTTTAGATTTTTGAAACTTGATATTTCTAGCAAGTATTGTATTTGATTTAGCTAACTTTCTTCTGTCCTCGTTATCCTTTTGCATCTTGTTAATATTTGATTGCATCTTCTTCAGTCTTGTATTTTCTGCTTGAAGTTGTTTTAGTGTTGGCATTATTTCCTTCTACCGCCTTTCATCTTCTTTCTAACTTCTCTAGCCCTCGCTAAGTTTCTTAACCTAAGATTTCTTAATTGAGTAGCAGTTAATTTTCTTGTTCTTTTTAGGGGTACTCTTGTTACCCTTCTAGTATTTTTTCTTCTTACAGGAGTTCTGACGGCTCGTTTTCTAGATGGTGTTATTGTTTTTCTAGCTGCTCTAGCTTTTGCTAAGTTCTTCAACATAACTTTTCTCCGAGCTGGAGTAATCTTTCTTTTAAGGGGTACTCTTGTTACTCTTCCTGTATTTTTTCTTCTTACAGGAGTTCTGACGGCTCGTTTTCTCGTAGATGTTGCTATCCTCCTAGCTCTTTTCTTCCTTTGCTGTATATGTTTTGCTAAAGTTAATCCAGATTTTTCACTCCTAGTATCTATTGCATATTTAGATTTTTCAATATACTTTTGTTTTAATTGAAACTTTCTACCTTTCTTTATCCTTACTTCTCTTAACTTAAACCCTTGTCTATTAAAATAATTTCTTTCAGACTTTAGAAGTGTACCTGGAGTTTTAGATTTTCCTTTAGGAGAAATTTTGAAGGTTCTAGCTGTTGTCCTATCAACTGCAAAAGCTCCTTTAGATAAAGCATCAGCCCTCGTTAATGGTTTAATATTAAGCTTGACAAACTTACCTCTTGATTTACCAAAGACATCGAATACCTGAACTGGTTTTGCCAGAGGTTTTTTCTTTGTTATAGCTTTTGTTGATATTATTACTAGAGGCTTCTTTGGAATTATCGGTCGTCTAGTAATCCTAACTGGTCTCTTTGGAATTATCGGTCGTCTAGTAATCCTAACTGGTCTCTTTGGAGTTATTGGTGGTCTAGTAATCCTAGCTGGTCTTCTAGGGATCTTTCTCGTTGTGGTTTTTCTTGCTTCTCTAATCTTCCTCATAAATCTTTTAGCCTCTGGACTCCCCTTAACAAACCTTCCCGTTCTCTTAATTTTTGTAATTGCTCTGGCTCGTATGACAACCTTTGGTACTCTAGCACGGGGTTTTAATTTGGTAGATCTAGAAAGAGTAGGCTTGAACCCTGTTTCTTTCTGAAGTCTTTTGCTCAATTCCTTTAACTCTTTAGCTGTAATCTTTCCTGACTTAGATTTCTTAACAAGATTGGCAGTTGTCTTTGATGCTTTGATAACTTTAGCTTGAACAATCTCCACCTTCTTCCCATCAACTAAAGTAACGGCAACCTTCTTAACTTTCTTTATAACTTCTCCAGGAGCTAAAGTAATTTCCGGTTCTTTTGTTAAAGCTCCTATTGGTTTAAATTTTCCAGTTTTCTCTTGCTGAAATTTTAGCAGTCTTTTAGTTTGTGATTCTGTTAATGTCTTTCCAGACTTCAAGGCTTTCTCAACATCCCTAAGAGTCTTAGGGAATTTCTGAATTTTTACATCTTCAAAAACTAATATCTGAGGCTTGGATGTTTTAAAAGTTACGTCTCCACTTAGATAATCTAATAGAGAAGCTTCTTTCTGTTTTCCAACTCCTAACCTCGATGGCCTAAATCTTCCTCTTGGATCTGCAAAAAATGATCTTTCTAAAATTGGAACTTGTGATTCAAGTTTTACTAATTCATTCTTAGTTATAGTTCCATCATCGAATTTCTTAAGGAGTTCTTTTATTGGTTTAGAAAATGTGGCCTCTCCTGGAATAGGTTTTCTAACTATTCTCTTTGTTTTTATAATATTTACTAGACGATCAGCCTGTGCAGAAACAGCAGTAACTTTTTTCCCCGCTAACTGTGCTTGTTTGGATAATGGTTCGGATATCTTTTTAACAGTACCTCCGACTGTTATTTTAATATTCCTACCTTTAGTTGTTGAAGGTATTGTCATAACTCCTTTTTTAATACCTACAAATTTTGAAGATAATCTAGTAGAAGCTTTACTTCCAATCTTTCCAAGAAGTTTAGTAGCTTTCCCAGCACCCATTAACAAGAAATATTCTGTTCCTATTTTTACAAATGCCTCTCTTGGACTTATTCTTAATAGTTGTCCAAACCTTTCTCCTCCTTCTGCTACTGCAGAAGGTATATTAAGAAGTTGCTTTGGATCTTTTGCTATACTTACTAATGCTCCTGGTATCTCTACTATCCCAACTCCGAACTCACTAATAGCTTGTATAGATGTTCTTCCAGCTAATTCCCCTTCTTCTTTTAATGTTAGCTTTATTCCTCTTTCTATCTTAGTTCTCAACCTTCCTCGTTCCCGTGCCTGTCTTTGTATGAAACTTGCTTTCGGAGCTGGTTGAACTTCTGTAAGAATAACTTGACGTTCAGCTTCTTTTCTCCTTACTGACTCTCTTAATTTTACAAGCCTTTTTTTTGCGGCTTCCTTAGATTTTTGAAATGCTACTTCCGCGGCTTTCGTCCTTGCTGCTCTTGCCTTTGCTTCAGCAAGAGCTTTTGCCTTTGCTGCGGCTCTTGCTCTTGCTGCGGCTCTTGCTCTTGCTCTTGCTCGAGAACGAGATCTTCCTCCACCTCCACCTCTTCTCCGAATAACAACCGGCGGTGATGCTCCAGGGTGTTCCCCACCACCTTTTGGTACTGGCGGGACTGGAATTTTAATAATTTCGGGAGTAATCACTCCTCTTTCTATTTTGGGTTTAGGAAAAAATCTATCAAACAATCCCATCAACATCCACCACCATAACAAATTATTTGCGGTTTAATTGTTTCAAATATTAAAGTTGGTTCGGGTGTTATTGTATGAAAATATATTAATCCTCCAACTAAGAACAATCCCAAAATACCTATAACTAATAATTTATTCATCTTTTTTACCCCTCTCTGAAAATATAGATAAACCAGTAACAGCCCACACAGGAGAAGAAAATGAAA
>SDBT01019683.1_pt1 | contig 10573 bp, 18 predicted proteins | sample 2277101 | NCBI WGS metagenome assembly SDBT01 (sample SAMN10404973, study PRJNA504765) | marine sediment metagenome | isolation source: marine sediment core GS10_PC15, 103 cmbsf | place: Arctic Ocean: Southern Knipovich Ridge | collected 2010
TGTCTATAGGCGAAATCGAAAGACTGACTAGAAGATATACCAAAGAAATGTCAACAACATTCCACCCAGATAGAGATATCCCCGCACCAGATATGAACACTAATCCCCAAATTATGGCTTGGCTATATGATACGTACAGTACTTTAGTTGGTAAAGATAGCCCCGGTGTTGTAACTGGCAAACCACTAGAATGTCACGGTATTGAAGGTAGAACTGAAGCTACAGGTTTAGGTGTTGCTATTCTTGCCCTTGAAGCTTCTAAAGATTATCTTGACCTTAAAGATACTTCTATCGCTACTTTCTCTATCCAAGGTTTTGGTAATGTAGGCTCTGTTGCTGCTCAAACTCTTTACGAAAATCATAGAACCGTAATAGCTGTCTCTGATGTTACCTGTACTCTATATGATGAAGATGGTCTTAATATTCCAGAAATTATAGAACATGTGTCTAAAGAAGGTGTTCTCAAAGGATATGAAAATGCTACCGTAATGGATAGGGATGAAGTACTTTTCTTAGATGTAGATGTACTATTACCCTGCGCCCTTGAGAACGTTATCAGAAAAGACAATGCTCATAGAATCAAAGCTTCTATTATTGTGGAAGGTGCAAACTCTCCGCTTACCCCAGAAGCCGATGAAGTACTATTAAAACATCACATAACTATAGTACCAGATATTCTCGCTAATGCTGGTGGTGTTGTAGTAAGCTTCTTTGAATGGAACCAAGCTAGAAGTATGTACCGTTGGAAGAAAAAAGATGTCTTTAAAAAATTAAAAGAAGACTTCATGATTCCTAATTATAATGCAGTACGGGATACAGCTAAAGCACACAACACAGACTTGCGCACTGCATCATTTATGTTAGCTATTGATAAAGTAGTTAAGAACATTAAAGCTAGAGGTATTGATTAAATGGAAATCATAGTATTAAATCAGGTTCAAATGGAAAGTGTTGCTCATATACTATATGAAGCCCCTCAAGGATGTTTTAGTAAACTATATGACGATATAAAACCATATTACACAACAATACATGACCTCCCCCAAAACAAAGATACATTCTTTGATATGTGTAAAAGCCATTATATGGGATATGATGCTTCTTTCTATAATACATCTACAAAATTAACCATTACAACTATGTCATTAGTAATATTAAATAATATGCTTAAAGTAGCAGGTTATGACCAAATTGATATTGAAGAAGATGAAGATGAAGATGACAGAGGATTAAATTTTAATATCTTATGAATACTATTAAAATCACTACGAACGAAAGAGACGAAATAATGCATGTTATTGGTGAATCTGTTATAGATTGCTTCATGCAATTATGGCAGGATTTAGAATGGGATTTTGATGAAGATTATATGGGGTCACTTCCTATTATGAAAAGTATCTCACAAAGGTACTTAGATCTTGATGCTACGTTTGATAAAGAAACCATGATACTAACTATCGATGATGATGAACTTGAAGCCCTAAATGATTTGTTGAATTCTGTTGGATATGGTTCTATAGAAGAATCTGAACACGATTTGGACATTACCGTAAAATAAAAAATCCCCCTCAATTAAGAGAGAGATTAACTTACCTTCTTTCTGGGAATTATTTAAATAAAGACTTCTCGTATTCTTCGCTATCTTTATCCATTATACTAATTATTTTATAATCTTTTGGTTTGAAACCAATTCCTGACATCTGTTTAGCAAATGCTATTGAAACACTCTTTTCATCTTTAGCTGTTACATGAGAACCGTACTGTTTACCAGCTTGCATTTTACTTTTATATGGAACACTAAGTACTCTATACTCAACCCAATAAGCATTCTTATTAACGCCTTCAATATAGACATCACTTACAGCTTCCTGAATAGTCTGGAATGTCTTATCAAATCTATGTTGTTTCATGTTGTAAATCCTTTTCTTATATTTATACTAATCGTAAGAAAACATCTTTGTCTCTTTTAATACCGTAATGCTTCTGTAGATAATCCCAAGCATTTTCTAAACTTTTATCCTTAATGGCTTCTTTCATTTTTCCAAATTGAGGTTTAGAAAATGTTCTATAAGTAAATAAACCTTTATAATTAGCATCACGGAGCATCTTCACAGAATACAAATCATCCATGTTATCATCCATATTTCTTTTCAAATCATCGAACATACCGTCAACATCTAGTTTACTACCATATTTCTTTTTAAAACTAATAGGATCAGCAGCTTCTTTTTTCATTCTATCGATATTCTTCAATCCACCAGTTAATTCATTTAAGATATTTGTTAATTCTTGAACTTGAGTAAATATAACTTGTTTAACTACAACATTACTTACAACAGCTTCATCTAAATTACGATGTGAATACTGTTGCCTTCTCATCAAATTGGTTTTGGATTGTTGAAATTCATATACCAAATTCTTTTTAATAACATCTGAATACTTGTCTAATATTTTTGCTTGCAAGGCTAAAGCAGCTTTAGTAAACTTGGCAGTTTCACCTTTATATACTTCCACAATCTTATAAGTTTCATCTTCAAAATCACTTGGAATATTCATTACCAAACCTTCAAGGCTATACAGTTGTGAATTACTTCTCCTAGATTTAGTTTTGATTTTCATCCTTTCAATGAATTCATTAACATTAGAGTATTTTTTTATTAACTTAACTAAAGCTTTAATATATTCCTCTTTAAAATCTATTCCCAATATTTTATTAATTCTTTTACCAATGTCTATTGACATCCACCTTTTACCATCAAAACCCATATAAGTAAAAGCATCTTCAGGCCACCAAATTTCATAATCAGCTTCAACTATTAATGTTATATCTCCAGTAGTTTCAATACCCCTAACTTCCTTACTGAACTTTAAAGCTGATATGGTTACATTTTTATCTTTATTATTAATTAAAAACGATGTACCCACATAATCAGTTATATGACGAAATGTAGAACGCTTACCGCACTCTTCCCAAATCTTACAGGCACTCACTCTATCTAATTTAATGTCACCTGCTAATACAAGGAAGAAATCTGAATGACCAGATTGTCTTTCTGTAAAAAATTGTTTAAATGATTTCATACAAACCTCAAGAAAACGCCTTTAGCTCTTTTAATACCATAATTTTTCTCTAGGTATTTCCAAGCATCTGGATAGTCTTTTACTGCTGTTTTAATTCTATAAAATTGTGTACCGCCAAATGTTCTGAAAGTAAATAGACCTTTATACTTAGCGTCACGCAATACATCTAAAGTAAAAGCATAAGCATTCATATCGGTTTTAATTAGTTTATCCATCCTTGTTATCTTTTTTTGTTCATTTGAAGAACCTTTCCAGTCCTTTAAATAGTCCATCTTTTCTTGTATGTCAGCTACAAATTGTGCGAAGTTTTCATCATCTTTAAATATGACTTGTTTAACCTTAATGTTACTTACAACAGCTTCATCTAAATCACGTCTACTGTAAGTTAGTCTTCTATCTTTATCTGTTCTGGACTTCTGAAATTCCCCTACTAAATTCTTTTTAATTACATCTGAATGTTTATCAAGATATTTAAGCTGTATCACTAAGGCATCTTTAACAAACTTATCAGCTTCAGATTTATTAGACTCAAGAAACCTATCTGTGAACTCTTCAAGATTAGGTGGCATATCAATACCTCCTAACGGTTCATTTACTAATTTATTACCATGATAAACTACATTAGAAACAACATCACCGTGACTGTAAAAATGTACAGAACTCAGATTCTCAACAAACTCATGAACCTTTGGATGCTTCTTTTTAATCATTTGAAATAATTCTTTAATATACTCTTTAGCAAATTTGTCTGGGAATATTTTTTTCCATGATAACCTATTCATAGCTATCCATCTCTTACCATCAAACCCTATGTACGTAAAGGCATCTTCAGGCCACCAAATTTCATAATCCGCTTCTATCATTATCGTAACAGTACCACTAGTTTCTATACCTGTATATTCCTTACTGAACTTCATAGCTGATATAGCTAAGTTTTTATCTTTATTTTTAATGAGGAATTCAGCACCATAAGTATCGGTTATATGACGAAACGTAGAACGTTTACCGCACTCTTCCCATATCTTACAAGCATTGCCACGGTCTAACTTGATATCACCTGCTAATGTAAGGAAGAAATCTGAATGACCAGATTGCCTTTCTGTAAAAAATTGTTTAAATGATTTCATAATAACCTTATGTATTCTTTCTAGTATTTATTAAATTATAGTGTTATATTAAATTAACTAAACATAATTTAAGGTCGAACTATGTCTTATTATACTTCCATATTTATTTTAATATTTTATTTAATAAGTATTGCTGTTCTGGTAATAGTATGTCTTAGAACTAAGGCCAATCAAGGCCCGTCTATACCCAAAATACCAAAAGCTCCAGTAGCAGTTCCACCTTACTTTTGTACTATGCCACCCACCAAACCACCTCTAGTTAAAACCGATACGGTAATACTACCTAGAGGTACTGCAACTTATGATAAAGATTTCAGCTATATCATAATCACCCTAAACAATCCTATTCATTTTACTAAACAGGAAGTATATGTTAGTAAACATGAATTGGAAAAAATATTACTAGAATTGAATATGGAGTAAATATGATTATTTTAATTATACTATTAATCGGTGCATCTATGGCTTTAATGTACTTTGGAAGAACCAAGATTAATCCGCAGAACAAGTACGATAACTTTAAGGATGATGACGAATGAATTGTGCATACTGTAATAAAGAAGTTGACGATGGTAAAATTATTCATAGCTTAGTAGTTCATGAAGGCTGTATAAAAGGTCTTAAAGCTAAAATGAATGGTAGGCCATTCCTATGCCCTCAATGCAGTACTCTTGGTATTATATATGATACCACTACTAAAGTTGAGAAATGGGTTCCTGTCGATAAAGGTGAATATGCCCCTTGTGCTTATAATGACTGTAGGGGATGTAGACATTGTGGACTGAAGCCTGTTCAAGTTCACCCTGAAATAACTTGTCCTACTTGTGACGGTATTGGTTATACCAGAGAAGAATTTGAACCAATCATAGAACCCAAAGTTACGGGTTATAAGAGGAAATAATAATGTTACTTCCAAATGATATGCTAGATAAAATGTATTACTATCATCATGATAGTCAACAATATTTCTCAGCAATAATAGATATTGTTACTGTAGTGTATCAGGGATGGTTCTGGAAAACTTCTAAAACATTTAAATTTAGACGTAAACAGGTTTTAGAATCTGGTAGGATTATACATCACCAAACTGAAGAATGTGCCGAACTTATAAAACAACTTAACGAAAAAATGAAAGATAATATGACCAGAATAACGCTAGAGTATCCCTTTAATAGAAAGAGAAAATAATGAAACTCCCTAAAAATATAGTCAAAAATATAGTTGAATATAACCATGAATATAGTACATCACCATTTCTATGTGATGAAATAACTATTGTTTATAAACCTTGGATTTCAGAAAAAGTTCAAACTTTTAGATTCCCTAGAACACATACCACAATATCTTTGGCATGTGTTAACGTTCTTGAACAACTTCAGGATGCCGTACTTAATAAACATGGTAAGAGTAACATAATTAAATTTAAAATTTGTAAGGAGAGAGCATGGACGTAGGTTTCAAACTCAAATTAAAAACACCCAAAGGAATAATCGATAGGATTGATCATCATGTTGTTTCTCAATGGTTACTTAAACATAATCTTAAAATGAAGTTTAACCGTATTGATCAAATGTGGGAAATTACTACTTCAGTTACTGATGAAGAATGGGAAGAATTATATAAAATTATCGGTTAACTCTATCTAAATCTTCTTGACTTATTTTGATTATTTTTTTCATAAACTTCGCTGGTATGGTGTCTTTTATAGCATACCAATCACCTTTAAACTTTCCACTCTTACCAGCTTCGAAAGGAGGCCATAGATAAGGATAACCTTTCCACATCCCCTTAACATCTTCTATAGGTATATGGAATTCAACAGCAACTGGATTACCAGTAACAGTTTCACTATGGAAAATAGCATCATCTATATGACTTGAGAACATATACCATTGAGGACTGCTTGTAGTATTTTCCATTCCAGTTCTTTTAATCTTCTTAGCTTGAATATCAGAAGTACCATGATACAGTACTAATTTCTTCCCTTCAACCAGATATTGTTTAAAACTTTCCATTAAAACTCTCTATTTCTTATATTTATACTTGTTATTCTGATGTATGGAAGTATATTATTAATAGAGAAACAAAAAACTGGAATATGTTATGAACGATTATAAAATAGAAGTCAAACCTGAAGAATCAAATCTTGGAACTCTATATCGTGTATATATTGAAAGCGATGAACTAGAACACGATTACAAAAGTAAACCGTACACTACTGAGGAACTAGCCAAAAATGTTGCTAATAATGTTTCTGGATGTTTAGAAGCTCGTGCAGGTCTAATTAATTTCTCAATCTTTAAACAGGTAGAGAAATAATCACTTCCTAACGTACCATTGAATGCCCATACTTCGCTTATGGGCTTTAATACCTAACCAATCTAAATAGTCATTAAACACCTCTCTAGAAACTAATGTCTTGGATTTAATTACATCTCCCATACTAGTATAATAACCTTTAGCATTTTTCTTAGGCATTTCTCCATCTGTTATATTATTTAAAATTTCATCATTCCAATACTTACCACTACAATTCATATCTAGAAATGCAAATGGAACATTAATCTTACTGAAGAATTGTTTTAACTCGTTTTCTTCCTTCATCAAGTGATAGTTATTGGATTGCAACTCAATATGCTTACGTATATAAGTTGTCAGCTTTTCAGCAACCTTTAGATACATATACCTAACCCTAACATGGTCAAGAACTACTTCATCATACTTAGTAAAACTTAATTGATTCTGAATTTTAGTCTGTGCTCTCATGTCACCCTTAGATTGTTTCAAAGAATTATATAATTTACCTAAATCATATTTTAATTCTGACTCTGCACCAGCTAACCACTTTATCTGTATTTTTAAAATCTCATTAAGTAATTTATTAGCTCTAGCTTTATTAGCCTTCATCCATATTCTAAGGTTATTTGCTATTCTCTCACCACTAATACCAGCAAAATAAAAACCATAACCCCTATAAGCCGTTCTAAGTGAATCTAGCTGCTCTTCTGTTAATTCCTTAGCTGAAAAATGTCCACCACTATACATGGCCTCTGACATGTCTGGATATTTTTCTAATATCTTAGCTAACATTCTGTAATATATGTACATAGTATCCTTAGATAATATATCATGCTTGTCATTAAAACTTGCCCACTCCATCCACCTTATTCCACGTTCACCTAAATACGTATAAGCATCTGAAGGCATCCACACTACAGGCTTACCAGATACAGAAAGAAGAACACTACCACCAGTTTCCACACCAGAACAAATTTTGGCTACATCACTAGCACTTATCTGGATATTTTTATCTTGATTAGTAAGTAAGAATTCAGCACCCTTTAAATCAGTAACATGTCTGAAGGTCTTACCCTTCTCTTCTTTAGGTAACATGTACTGTACTGCTTTATTGTTAAGATGGATACGTCCCGCTACCGCATTGAATAAATCAAATCTATTACTGTAAGCTAAATCTTCAGATAAATATTCTTTGAAACTCTTCATGGTTTGTTAACCTTTATCTTAATTCGATCACTGTCTAACTTCGCATCCAATAAAACCATATAAAAATTCTCTTCTATCTCAGCCTTACTAGGTAAACGTACAGTACCTAACTTACCAGAAATTATATCCTTATATGATTCATTACTAACATACTCACCTATCCAAGATTCAGCACTATCTCTGAATCTCTTTACTACTGCGAAATTCTTAACATCATGTACACACTCATCTATCATCCAGTTACGAAATACTATTTGCTTATCCCATAGACGTTGATATTCGTCTCCAGTACCGTAAAAATCTTGATACGCAAACATAGAACATGAATCACAGGAATATATTTCACCTAAATGACACATCATATCTTCTTTACATTTAGTACATATCATAAGAAACTCCTTTTTAGTATTTATCATATAGGCACAAAAAAGCCCACCGACTCGAAAGTGGTGAGCGAAGATATAGTTATTTATCCTTTAGCAATCTTCATTAACTTCAAAAATTCATCATCTAATACATAACGATTACTATCATTAATATCTAATATGATTCCACTGTTACTATACTCATCTGACTTCTTGTGAAACTTCTGACTGAATACATCCACAACCATAAACATACAATCCTTTCCAGCTTGAAATTCACATTTACTACCAGACCTAACAGTACATTCAGAACCCATCTTAAAATTACAATTCTTTGCAGTAAAAAACGTACAGTCATGACCAGTATTAAATGTACAACAGTCAAGAGACTTAATTACACATAACTCTTGCGTAACTAATTTACAGTGAGTAGTAATATCAAAATGACAAAAATCCCCTGTCTTAAAAATACAGTGATGATCCGTCTCAAACATACAACAGCCATCAGTTTTAAATATACATTTATTGCCTGTAGAAAACTTACAATTCTCACCTGTATCAAATTTACAGTTACTACCAGTTTTAAAAACACAGTCAAAACCACTATCTAAAGTACAGTTAGTCCCACAAGTAATAGTACAGTATTCACCACAAAATATCTTATTACTACTTCCAGCTTTAATAGTACAACTATCACCAACTCGAATAGTCCAACCCTGTAACTTACTAGCATCTATAACTAATAGATCCCATTCAGTTTCTAATGTTCCAGCTTCATAATTAATATCTATTTCACCATCAAAAACCCTACCGTTTCGACTAATAGTAAAATTTTGCAATATCTTTTCGGAACCATCCATTATCCTTTCCTCACCTTCATTAATCTTAGAAATTCACCAGTCAGAACATATCTTCTATTGTCATTACGGTCTAATATAGTACTATGACCATCTGCACATACAAACGTCTGTGTTAAGACATCAATAACATTAAACGTACAGCCATGTGTAATCTTAAACTTACAGTTCTCATCTACACGAAAAGTACAGCACATACCAGTAGTAAACGTACAGTTAGAAACAGTAGTAAAAGTACAGGAACTGCCAGTAGTAAAATAACAATCATCACCACATTTAAACGTACAATAAGCACCAGTCTTAAATGAACACTGATAACCCGTATTAAACATACAATTAGCAGCAGTATTAAACGTACAGTTATTACCCACACAGAACATACAGTTATCACCAGTCTTAAATACACAGTTATAAGTAGCTCTAAACGTACAGTCATAACCTGCTTTAAACATACAGGAATGGTGAGTTATTATATGAGAGTTATTACCAATAATGAAGTTCCAACCACGATATTCTGAAGCATCAATTACTAAATCAGCCAAATTAGTACTAAATTCACTCTTCTCTTCATCAATAATATAATAGGGACTTCCATATAATGGTATACCATGTCTAGTTACGCTTATAGGTTTCATACTTCTAATATATGCCTCCATAAAGATAAATACAAACACTATGGAAATTGACCCTAAACAAATACTTAAAGGCATCATGCAAGCCAATAAACAACCCACGCTGATTAACACTTGGCAAGTTAAACAATTTTGCCCTAATGCTATTATCACTAATACCGTATTAATAGGTATGGAAACGTATAAGGTTCACTCAGATTCCCTACAGAAGTTCCTTAAACAGAACATCTCCCATATCTATGTTGACCCCGCTTCTTCTGGACATTGTAAAGGTGAAGTTACTATACTGTCCTTGCATGAAGTAATCGTACAGTGTATTATTTGTAAATGCTCTTATTAGAACTAAAATCACCATTATTAGCTGATGCAGATTTTATTTGTGTACCGCTCCAAACAACGTAAACCTTACCATAACTATCTGTGAGTATTACACCATCTGCCTTAAGGATCTTTCTCATATTATTGAACATTATCTTAGGGTCTGTATACGCTCTGTGAATATCTTCTAATATTCCTTGGTCACCATACATACCAGTATGGGCAATCGTACCGAACATTTCACCTTTCTCTTTATTAGATAAAGCATTTATCTCTTCTTTAGTCCATTTCTTATCCTTATATAAAGAACCTTCCTTAGAGAAAGGAACCCAATTAGTATAAAACCAATCATTATCACCGTTCTGGAAGAGCTTTATAGACTGGTCTAGTGTAATCGTATGGCAACCATGTTCATTTATGCGTAATGGCTTCTTAATGTTAAGGAAGACATCGTACAAGCCTTTATTCTTACCTGCACCTGTTTTGTTAATAGCTTTTGTGTATTGTTTGGCATTCTTGGCATCTGTAAAGTAGAAACCCGGACCTTGCTTCTCCATTAAACTAGTTCCACTTAACTTGTTTATATCAAAGAAATCAAAACCGCCAGTAGGTGTACCGTGATATACTACTTCTGGATTACCCGAACTATCGACAACCTTACTGCCCTTAAACCATTTCTTGAAGTTAGG
>SDBT01019684.1_pt1 | contig 10573 bp, 7 predicted proteins | sample 2277101 | NCBI WGS metagenome assembly SDBT01 (sample SAMN10404973, study PRJNA504765) | marine sediment metagenome | isolation source: marine sediment core GS10_PC15, 103 cmbsf | place: Arctic Ocean: Southern Knipovich Ridge | collected 2010
CCTGCTGGAAGACGCCATGAACGGTCCGAACGCGGCACCGGGCTTGGCGGCCGCCGATTTGGACGGCGACAGCGACTGCGACATGGCCGATTACGCCATCTTGGCGGCCAATCTGACCACATAGGCTCAAGATAACCGCGCAAGCGCCGCCGGCATAGCGAACGCCGGCGGCTTGACCGTTTCACCCCACCGACAGAATGCGCTTGTGCCCCCCTACCGGACGGCTAGAATAGCCGCGACTAGACAGGTCCGCACCTGCCAGGAGCCAGCGGTGAGCCAAGAAAAGCAAGAAACACAGGACAAGTTCGACCTATCGGCAGTGCCCAGCCAAATTCAGCAGCCGGCCCGTCGGTTGGGTGAAATGCTGTTGGAGCTGGGCGGTGAGGATCTGGAGGCGCTGGTGGTCTTCGGCGCTGCCCTGACCGACGAGTTCGACCCCAAGCAAATGCGAATTCAGTCGGTGGCGGTGCTGGGGCGGATGGACCTGGCCATGCTCAACGAGCTACGTAGCAAAGGTGTTAAGCTGGGCAAGGCCGGCCTACAGGCGCCGCTGATCATGACGCCGCAATATATCGAAAGCTCGCGCGATGCGTTTCCCATCGAGCTGCTGGAGATTCAGCAACTGCACGCCACCATCCACGGCCGGGAGTGTTTCGACGAGCTGAAGTTCTCTCCCGCGGATATGCGGCTGCAATGCGAGCGCGAGCTGAAGCGCAGCCTGATACAACTTCGTCAGGGCCTGCTGGGCTCGGCCGGTCGGGATAAGGTGCTGGCCGACCTGTGCCTGGCGGCGTCCGAACACGCCGTCCGCATCCTGCGGGCAATACTGTGGCTAAAACACCAGGCGGCGCCCAAGCCGGCACGTCGGGTGATCGAGGCTGCCCGATCCGTGGTCGAGATGCAGTTGAACGGGCTGATAGCGGTAGCTGTGGCCAACGTCCCGGGCGACTTTGCCCGATTCGAGGCTTTGTATCAGGACACAGAAGCCCTGGCCCACTGGGTGGACAAGCTTGAGATCTAGCGTGGTGCTATATTCGTGGGCCGTTCTGTTGGCAGTAGCGGTCCCCGCCGTCGGGCAGAACATACCCGTGCCGCGCACGCACGTAGCCGACCATGCGGGCATCATCGATTCGCGAACCGAAGCACAGCTCGACGCCATCCTGACCGAGCTGGAACAAAAGACCGCCGCCCAGATCGTGGTGCTTACCGTCAAGAACACCGGCGGGCTGCCCGTCGAGGAATTCGCACTGTCGCTGGCCGAAAAATGGCAGCTAGGCCAGAAGGGCAAGGACAACGGGCTGCTGATTGTAGTATCGGTCGGCGATCGCAAGTACCGTTTCGAGGTGGGTTACGGACTTGAAGGTGTTACGCCCGACGCCTACTGCGGGACGGTTGGACGGCGCTACTTCGTTCCGTACTTTAAGCAGGGACAATTCGGCAAGGGGATATATCAAGGCACGCTGGTAATCGCCCAGAAAATCGCCCAATCGCACAACGTCACTATCGCAGGCCTGCCGACGCGAGCCATCCCCGCCCCGCGCCGCCTCCAGCGGCGGCAGGCGGGATGTTTTTCGAGCATCTTTCCGCTATTGATTTTCATGGTCGTTTTTCGTTCGATGCGCGGGCGCCGTCGCGGCATGATGTTCTGGGGCATGCCATTCCTGTTCGGGGCCATGGCTGGTGGCCGGGGCTCCAGCGGCGGTTTTGGCGGCGGAGGGTTCGGCAGTTTCGGCGGTGGTGGCGGCGGATCCTTTGGCGGCGGAGGTGCAAGCGGTGGCTGGTAACAATTGCTCGAGTTGCGGTCAGCTCAATATCCCGGGGGCGCAGTTCTGTAGTAGTTGCGGCGCCAAGCTACGCCCGTCTGGCAGCTATCGACGCGGTATAAGCCGGATCTGGATCGTGCTGGGCGTGATCCTGGCGGTGGTGGTGATCCTGGGCGGCTGCACCGTGAGCGGCTACAACAAGGCCGTGACTATGGACGAGGCCGTCGACTCGGCCTGGTCGCAGGTGGAAAACCAACTACAGCGCCGGTACGACCTGATCCCCAACCTGGTCAACACGGTCAAGGGCTATGCCTCGCATGAAAAGGAGCTGTTCGAGCACATTGCCGACGCCCGCACCAAGTATTTCGCAGCCGGCAACCGGCCCGCCAAAATCCGTGCTGCTAACCAATTGGAAGGTTTCCTTTCGCGGCTGCTGGTGCTGCGCGAGCAGTACCCCCAGCTAAAGGCCAACGAGAGCTTCCTGAAATTGCAGGATCAGTTGGAAGGCACCGAAAACCGCATCGCCGTCGAGCGGAAGCGCTATAACGACGCGGTGCGAATAGTCAACACCTACCGCCGGCAGTTGGCGGGTCGATTCTTCTGTAGTCTGGCCGGCGTCGAAAAGAGCGAGTACTACGAAGCCCCCGAAGCCGCCCAGACCGCGCCGACCGTGAAGTTCTGACAAGGATCCGCAGTAAATCCGTTAGCTTGGTGAGTCTTCGGCCAGTCCCGCGATGTTGCCGGACCGCGTCAACGACGGTTCATCGGCAGTAGATACAGCTTTTCGCCCCAGCCCATTACCGCAGCCTTGTTGCTAGCCATGTCCTTGCGATAGGTCCAGAGGTTCCGGCGGTGGCAGCCGCAGACGTTAAAGGTGGGGCGCTGATCCTGCTGCTTGATATCCAGCCGGAAGTGGCCGAACTCCAGCGAGTGCATGGGGATAATGAATGGATCGAACAGTATACGGATGGTCCGATGAGCGTTGCGGAAATAGTGTACCAGCAGGCAGGTATCCGGCTGCCATTCGGTGTCTACCAGGCTGATCAGCCACGGCAGAAACTCGGCGTCGTAATTTCGCACATCGCCGTTGGCTAATATGTTCCGTCCTCCGGTCTTGAAGATGTAGACGTTGTTCTGCGGGGCTTGGGGGTTGAATTCCAGCCCCGGGTAGCCGTCTTTGGTGATCGGGCGATAACCGTCTTGGTAACCGAAGAAAACTACCGTCTTAAGTCCGCCAAAATCGTTCACCCGCGTCTTGCGGTCGTCTGAATATTTGGGCACCACGATTCTGTCGGCGCCGGGCAGCTTCATGTCGAGATAGATCTTCTTAACGTCCACCGGGGCCACGACGGTCTTGCCGGCCGCCAGCAGATCGCGGATCAGCGCAAAGCTCAAGTGGTCGTAGTGGCGATGGCTGTTGAAATAGACGTTCAGCATCCCCACCAGTCGAGCCCGTTGTTGTGGGGTCCAATGAAGAGCAACCTTGGTGATCCGCTGCTGCGTACCGCCGCCGGTGTACATCGGGGCGGTCATGGCGTTCATCTGTTCGGGGGTTTTGTTGTTGGCCTGGATGGGTCCTTCGCACAGGTCCATGCTGAACAAGCCGTCGGCCGACTTGATAATGGTCCCGGACGAGTACATCTTCCAGATAATCACGCCCTGCTTCGGGGCCGGGGTGTTTTCGATCTGGGTCAACGCTTTATCGATCTGCTGCCGATAGTAGCTCGCCAGCCGTTCGTCCAACGGCCCGTATTGATAGACATGGGCGTCGATCTGGCTTAGCGCCCGGGCCCGCTCGGCGGCCATGATATCGCCGGCAAAACCAACGTGCTCAGCCGGGGGGTGTGCCGCCAGAATTTCGGCAACCTGCTCAAGGGTCATGGTCGGCGCTTTGAATTCATCGCCCCGGCCCTTGCAGAAAGAATCCGGACGTTCCTGTCCGGTGCACATCGCTGCTGTCAATAAGAAGAAAACACCAGACAGCCGCCCAATAAAGCCGATTCGTCTCATGGTAAACTTCTCCGATGTTTTGAAAGCCGGGACGCGATGGCCGGCGCCGGCCGCTCAGCTCAGCTCGAATGTCTGGTCGCGCTGCGGGGTGGCAACGCGGGCAAAGCCGGCGTCGATCATGGTCTGTTGCAAGGCGCCGGATTGGTCCGGTTCGCCGTGCACCACGAAGGCCTGCCGGCAGCGCGACGCCAGCGGCCTGGTCAGCCCGGCCAGCTCGCCCGCGTCGGCGTGGGCGCTGAATCCGTTGAGCACTGCAACCTGCGCCTTTACGCGGTAGCGCTGCTTGAAGATTCGCACGAACGGCTCGCGCTCGACGAGCCGACGGCCCAGAGTGTGGGAGGCCTGATAACCGACGATCAGAATCGTATTGCGCGGGCTGCGGATGTTGTTCTTCAGGTGGTGCAGAATCCTCCCTGCTTCGCACATGCCGCTGGCGGAGATGATCACACACGACGACCGCCGACGGTGCAGGCGCTTGGATTCTTCGACGTCGCGTATGTAGGTGCAGCAATCGTTGCCGAAGATGTCGCCGTCGCGCCGCTGGAGCTTCATGGCGTCGTGGTCGTAGCACTCCGGGTGCAGCTTGAAGATCTCGCTGGCGTTGACCGACAGGGGACTATCGATATAGACCGGGACATTCTTTACGCGGCCCTGGCGAAGCAGCTCGGCCAGATAGTAGATTATGGTCTGGGTCCTGCCGACCGAAAAGGCCGGTATTATCACCTTGCCCTGTCGCGAGAAGGTCTCGTTGAGCACGGCCTCCAATCGATCCTTGGTGTCGGCTACTCTGTCGGCTCGTCGTCCGCCGTAGGTGCTCTCGCAGATCAAATAGTCGCATTCGGGCAGAGGCGCCGGGTCGCGCAGGATCGGGGCCTCGGGTCGTCCGACATCGCCGGTAAAGACCAGCTTCAGCGGCGCTGCCCCATCAGGGCAGATTTCCAGCTCGACACCGGCCGAGCCCAGGATGTGTCCGGCGTCGAAGAATCTGCCGGTCACGCCCTTGGCGACGGCGAAGGGGCGGTTGTAAGAGACGGTCCGCATCAGCTTGACGGCGCCAAGAGCGTCCTGGCTTTGGTACAGCGGCTTTATGGTCGGCTGCCCTCGGCGGATGAGTTTCTTGTTGAGGTAATAGGCATCTTCCTCCTGAATGTGGGCCGAGTCGGCCAGCATCAGCGCGCACAGGTCGCGCGTGGCCGGGGTAGCGTAGACCTCGCCGGCAAAGCCGTTCTTGACCAGCAGCGGCAGCCGGCCCGAGTGGTCGATGTGGGCGTGGGACAAGATCACCGCGTCGATCCGGCCCGGATCGCAAGGGTAAGTGGTGTTCTTCTCGTTGGCCTCAGCCCGCCGCCCCTGAAACAGCCCGCAGTCCAGCGCTATGCAGACACCGTCAACGCGCAACAGGTGTAGCGAGCCGGTCACCTCCTGAGCGGCGCCGTGAAAGCTGATAGTCGTCATGGCTTATTATCCTTAGATACTTGATTCGGTCAGCCGGCCCGAGCACATCTCTTGGACCAATCAGTCTAGCAAACGCTATCGGCATGTACAACGCAGACCGGGCTAAGACATGCTTCTGCCAGACTTCGACCAACTCAGTCGAGTCGCACAAGCATGGCAGCCGCTAATCGATCCGGTCGATGCGGCAAGCCAGGTCGATCGTAAACAGCGGGACCTTCTTTAGGATCAGGTAGTGCTGGACCGTGCTTACCCGGTCGGTCAGAACCACCTTGCCGTCGGCCGGGTTAATCCACGTAACGCGGAACTTGCCGGGGCCGGTCTGCAAGAACAACCGATGGCGAAATCTTAACTCCTTGCTGTGGTCGGAGAAGTGGTGCATGTAGACCGCTGTGACCGCGCCGTTGGACAGGGCGTAGATGCGGAAATCGTTGTGCTCGGTATAACCGCTGGCGATGGGGCGCATGTCGATGGGCATATCGCGTGTAAACTCGTTCAGCACGCGGAAGTATTGCCGGCTTTCCGTACCGATATAGGCGTTGGCATTGCCCCGATACGGTCGCCCGCCCTTGGTCTTGCCGCCGGACATACCCCAAAAAAGTATGCCCGATTCGTTCATGAAGGCGGTCCAGACCGCCACGCGCCACTTGATCGGATCGTAGTTGCTCAGCCAGCCCTGGTTGCCGAACTCGGTGTTTTGCACCAGCTTGCCGTACGACTTGAGCTTGCCGATCTCGTTGGCTACGTGGATGTCGACCTGATTGGCGGGCATGCCCATGTACTCATGCCAGGTGACGATTTCGCACCAGTCCTGGTCCGGCCGGGCGTAGTTGGTCGTGATCACATGATTGTAAGGATCGGCCTCGCGGACCACTCCCGCCAAATGGGCCAGGTAGTCATTGGGGGCGTAAGAATCCTCGTTGAACAGCTCCCAGATGTCCACGAAGCAGCCATACCGGGCCACGACATAGCGGATAAACTGCTCCTGTAGCGGCAGATTCTTGGCCTTGAGCGATTTGTACTCTACCAGGTCGCGGCTGTCACCGAAGACGGTTTCGGATCCGCCCCAAAGGCTTATGTCCTGCATGAGTATCATGATGTGGGAAAAGCCGTGTTTCCTCTGTAGTCGCAGCAACTTGTCCATCTTGGCGGCCAGGTCGGTGTCGTAGCGGTCGGCCGGTCCGCCTTCAGGAATCAACGCCAGAGGGCAGCCGCGTTTGGTGCCGGCGCCCAATTGCCATCGGATCAGGTTCACCGCCCCGTCAAAAGCCTCGCACCATTGGGCAGCCGGTAGCTTCCGCCAGCCCTGGTCTCTGGGCGGGCCGTCAAAACCCACCTCGAAATAGCCGCAGGTTTGTATGCCTATCGGATAGAAAGGCGTGCCGTCGTCGTACTCGAAGCGAAAGCGATTCTTTTTCGAGATACGCAAGAAGCCATGTCGGTCCGAGGCGACACAACGCACACTGCCGCTCACGCTGACCGTATTGCTCTTGCCGACCAACCGGGCCTCGTATGACCATAAGCCCACCTGGTCCGGCGCAAACCGCACCATCCACTCGTCCCGGCCGAAATAGAAGCCGGCGACGGTGGTCTTTGCCCCACCTGGCGAAGTGAACTCGGCCGAGACCTTCGCCTCCGCAAACGGATTGCCGAAGGACTCGTCGGTTCTCAGCAAAACCTCGAAAACCTGGTAACGCCCGACGGTCTGTTCCTGGGCTGTTTCGCCGGTCGCCCCCACCGTACATGGACGAGACAGACAGCAGGCAAGGACCGCACCGAAAAGCAGACTCCAGCGATAGTTATTCATGGCATTTTTTCTCCGTACGCAACGGGCTTACAGGTGTCTTTGAGAGGATCGCCGGCAGAACAAGCCAACAGCGAACCCAACGCATGTCGTAGAATATGCAATAGACTGATGGACCGCAAGGCACTCAAAGCGGCGTGAGAATCTACGGCCGGATGCCCGTCGAGGTAGCCAAACCGGTATAGCGCCGCGAACCGATGGTGGCCTCCGGCAGGCCTTCCGGCCAAACGGCTACGGAGATTATCGACTCATCCTCCACTGCGTCGAGCTCAAAAGTGATAGCTACGTACAACCGGGGGAATTTCCGCAGGTACGTGATTGCGAACTCCTCGGTCCGGCCTCGGTCGATGTCGAAGAACTCCCGCACCGCGAAGGTATGCTTCTGGTTGATCCGGTAGTTGGCGCCGAAGCCCAGCAGGTTCGAGTCGGTCGGCTTGATCATCCGCCAGCCGACGAAGTAGCTCAGACGCGGCGACCGCTCGACCGCGAACGAAATGTTCTGTATGTCCATCTGACAGTCGTTCAGGTCCCAATTGAAGTCATACAACAAAGCCGTGCTGTCGCTGGGCCGCCAGATCAAATTGCCGTTGACGAAATTGCGAACGATGGAATTCTCGGGTCGGGTGTAGAAAATCTCGCCATGGGTCCGTGCCGCCCTGGGTGCGTCGTTGAAGAAACCAACCTCCAGATCGAAGGTCAGCCAATCGACCGTTCGCCGCTCGCCCGGGCCACCGCGCTTGGTTTGAAGCCTTTGGCGAAAGCCTACCTGGAACCCGTCGAATTCATCGAGATTCTCAACGTTCAAGTCCGCAATGCCCGGATCGAAAGGCGTCAGCTCGGAACTGGCCAGGTTCGAATGACTGAAGAACAGATGCACATCCGGCTTGATCTCGTGACGCAGGCGGTGCAGGTCCAGCAAACGTGATTCAACGTCGTCAAACACCCGCCAGAAGTACATGCTCCCATGCAGGCCGTAGGTAAAGAACCCTCGCCAGGCCGCCCCGTCCACACCAGGCGCCTCGTCCCAATAGCTGCCTCGCGCCGAGGCAAACGGCATCAGTCGCAGCGGACCGATGCTCAGCGGAAAATCCAGCTCGCCGCGGACGTCGCCGCGGGCCGTGATGTCCGTTCGGCCCAGATTGTCGAACCGCCAAGAGTCGAACAGCCGCCGGTCGTCAGTTCTATAGCGGACGGCCCCCAAGCGCGCCTCGGTAAACAGCGCCCCCCAATTGCCCAGCGGCTGGCCCAGCCAGCGGAACTCCACGTCGGGCAAATGCTCGGTCTGCGTGAGGAAATCGAGTATCCGCCACTTGGCCAGACCGGTCACCGCCCAGTTGTCCTGCTGCTTTTTCAGATAGAGCAGAGTCTCCTGCTCTTTACCCTCTTGGAACTCCGACTCGAAATACTCCTCCAGGAAAGTCGGATCGCTGATATAGCTTATCTCCGTGGTCAGCTCCCAACCCTTGGGCAGGATGTGTCGGTGGCGCAGCAACGCGCGACCCCTGTCTTCATGTGGAGGATCAACTATCCGCCTGCGGCTCAGAACGTCCTTTCCTCTATCGCGGACATAGTAGGAGCGCACCAGGCCGTAGTAGTCCTCGCGCTGGTAGTCCGAGTCTATGCCGACCGCTGGCCCGCGATCGCTGAAGTAGTCGGCGTGCAGCGAAGTGTCGAAGCCCTCCGACTCCTGCGAGCCCAAGAGACTAAACAGGTGCCATTTGGTCTGGGCGACCACCCCAAAGTCGTCCCTGTACCCAACCCGCACCCTGCGCAGCGCCATCTCGCCGCGCTTGAACTGACCGGCCGTGTAGGGCCAGTACAGCACCGGCACCGACTCAACCGCCAGCGTGCCGTGGTGAATTCGGTACTCGCCGGCCTCCAAACCGACAATCTCGCCTCGTTCGTCGCGGGGAGTGTAATCCGTAAATTCGATCCGCTCAGCCCCGACGTGATAGTGAGGGGTATAGAACTCGCTGGTGCTGATTTTGGCTTTGCGAGCTTCGTACTCGGTTGCCGAGAGCTGTCGGATCTGCTGGGCGCGTATATAGATGGGCAGGTTCCGCGTGGGCTCGATTATGCGGGTCACGGCATCGAGTATCAGCGCCCGGTCATTCTCAAAATCGTAGTACAGCTCCGAGGCCCGCATCATCCGCTCCCCGCGGGCCAGCACCACGTCGCCCTCGAGGTACACCCCGGTGACCATCTGCTCGATGCGTTGGCGCTGCTCGGACGACATGAACCCGCCCGGACCACCGGCGGCGGCGGGCGACGGCTGTCTTTCTTGCGGGCCATCCCCCAAAGCATCTCGCAACGGCTGGGTGGCCTGCTCGGTCAGAAACACCACCGCAGACTGGGCTCGGATGTCCATGAAGTCGGCGCTGCTGGCCGAACCCTGCCAGACGTATACGTCGCCCGTGGCGATAGCCACCGGCCGACCCTCATACGAACTGACCCGCAGTCTATCGGCGGTAAAGCCGACCGGTCGGCGCACCCGAGGCCGCTTTTCCCGTGGTCTGTCCGCAGGCAACACAGCCACCGGACCGGGCGGCGAGGGACGCTCCGGCGCCGGCGAGACCATTGACTCGCGGACCTGTAGGGCCCGGCCGTACAGAGCGCTGCCTTCGGCCGATTCACTACTCGTAGCATCCGTATTCAATTGGAGGCGGCCGAAACTGCGCAGCGTCACCAGCAGCATAGGACCGGTGCTGACCGTCCCGCCGGGCTCGACGACCCTGGCGTCGCCCCACAGGAACACCTCGAGCGTCTGATAGGTCTGACCACGCCACTTGTCGCTGCGAATCCAGATGACCGCGTCGCGACTGCTCAGCCGGCGCGGCCCCATGTGCAGGCTGAAATCGCCCTCGCATTGCACCACGCTGGTCCCGTCCGACCGGCGCCACAGCCAGGCAAACCTGCCGAAAAGCTCAACGTCGTAGTCGCTAATGCCGACAGGCACAGCCGGCAAGTCAGCCTGATCGCTCGGGCCCAAGCCGGTTGGCTGCCCCGCAGCCGAGCGGAGTATTAACAGCAACGCTAGAACCGACGGTAAACCAACGACGCTGAGACGACGGAAATTGATGGCCACGCCCTTCGTGCAAGAAAAACTTACGCTGGCCCGGACTCTGTCGAATCCGGCACTTTGACCGCGCGCCGAAGCGCGAGAAGCGGCGCGATTATAGATCGGCCCGTGGGTCTGTCAATAGCAAAGCCGCGGCCGGATTTTGCTAAGTCCGGCCGCGGCAAGGATTTGTCCTTCCAACGAACGACCGCTAGTCGGGCGGTACGAACAAATAGCGAGTAAAACCGTCGGTGTTCCTGACTACAAGTTGCAGTCCGCCGCGCAGGGCTTCGTCGGTTACCTGCTCGGAAAAGTCCACCGCCGAGCTGATTGCTCGCCGCTGACCCGCCCTCATAGTTGCCACGATCAGGTTGCCCTCGGCCAGCCCACGGCTCTCGGCCTCGCTGCCCGGTTCGACCTCGGTAATGACCGCCCCCTCTTCGTCTTCCGACCAGCCGAAACGCTTGGCCAAACGGGGGGTGAGCG
>SDBT01019685.1_pt1 | contig 10573 bp, 7 predicted proteins | sample 2277101 | NCBI WGS metagenome assembly SDBT01 (sample SAMN10404973, study PRJNA504765) | marine sediment metagenome | isolation source: marine sediment core GS10_PC15, 103 cmbsf | place: Arctic Ocean: Southern Knipovich Ridge | collected 2010
CGGGGTGCCGCCTTGCAGGTCCGACATTTTGGCTTGCGACAGACCGAGGCTGCGGGGACCTATTACCCCGGACTTGATAACACCGGTTTCCAGCAGGTGGCTGAATTTGGTGGCCGTGGTAGTGGTAATCTCGTCCAGCCCATCCTCGCCGTGCACCAGGTAAGCCTGCTGGGCGCCCAACTTTTTGAATACCTTCGCCAGGATATCTGTAAGGGTGCCATCGAAAATACCCATCACCTGCCGCTTGACCCCGGCCGGGTTGCACAGCGGCCCGAGTATATTGAATATGGTGCGGATGCTCAGGGCCTGGCGGGCCGGCATGACGTGTTTCATGGCGGGGTGCAGGGAAGGGGCGAACATGAACCCGATCCCGATAGTGTCCACCGCCCGAGCCACTTCCTCCGGCGGCTTGGTGATATCCACTCCCAGAGCCGACAATACGTCGGCCGACCCGGACTTACTGGTTATGGAACGGTTACCATGCTTGGCCACCGGCACTCCCCCCCCGGCCACCACGAAGGAAGCGGCGGTGGATATGTTGAAAGTACCCTTGGCGTCGCCGCCGGTGCCGCACATGTCGATGGCCTCTACGGTTATGGGCACCTTGATCATCTTCTCTCGCATGGCCCGGGCGAAGCCGGCAATCTCGGAGGAGGTCTCCCCTTTGGACCGCAGCGCTACCAGAAAACCGGCAATCTGCAGGTCGCTGAATTCACCGGACATGATCCGGTACATGGCCTCCCGGGCCTGGTCCATCGACAGGTCCCGGCGACCGAGTAATTGATTAAGGATATCCTTCATCTGATCCCCTTGATAAAATTAGCTATCATCCGTGGTCCGTTGTCGGTTACAATCGATTCGGGGTGGAACTGCAGCCCCACCAGCGGGAAGTGGCGGTGCCGCAAGCCCATAATAAGTCCCTTATCCGTGCGGGCTGTTACGTATAGCTCAGGCGACAGGCTGTCCTCATCGGCCACCAGCGAATGGTAGCGGGTGGCCTGGAAGGGACTGTCAAGCCCGGCGAAGATCGGATCGCCGTCGTGGTTGATGGACGATACTTTGCCGTGCACTACCTCCGGCGCCCGGACGACTTGTCCGCCGAAAGCCGCCGCGATGGCCTGGTGCCCGAGGCAGATGCCCAGGATCGGGATTTTCGCTCCCCAGCGCTGCACCAGGGCGATGGAGATGCCGGCATCCTCCGGGCGGCCGGGACCAGGTGAAATTACGATCCGTTCCGGGGCCAGCACCGCGATCTCCTCCACCGTTAGCGCGTCATTGCGCATAACCTTAATGTCCGCTGTGACCAGGCCGATAAACTGCACCAGGTTATAGGTGAACGAGTCGTAGTTGTCCAGCACCAGGATCACTGCAAACCGCTTTCGGCAAAATCGATGGCCCGCATGATGGCCAGAGCTTTGCTCGCGGACTCATCGTATTCAGTTTGAGGGTCGGAATCGGCCACAATGCCTGCCCCGCTCTGGAAACTGATCACATTATCCTTGTGGAGCAATGTCCGGATGACCACACAGGTGTTCAGGTTGCCGTGAAAATCGGCATAGCCCAGAGCACCGGAATAGATTCCCCGGCGGTCCGGCTCCAGCTCGTTGATCAGTTCCATGGCCCTGATCTTGGGTGCTCCGGTTAGGGTCCCGGCCGGGAAACCGGCGAGCAGGGCGTCGAAGATATCCTTATCTGTTTCCAGCCGCCCCCGAATATCGCTGACGATATGCATCACATGACTGTATTTTTCCACCGTCATGAATCTGTGCACCTCGACCGACCCCAGCCGACTGACTCGACCGACGTCATTGCGGCCTAAGTCCACCAGCATCAAATGTTCGGCCCGCTCCTTTTCGTCCGCCAGCAGTTCCTCGGCCAGGCGGCCGTCCTCTACCTGATTCTTGCCCCGAGGGCGGGTGCCGGCAATCGGACGAATGATCATCGTATCATCTTCAACTTTCACCAACAGCTCCGGCGAAGCCCCGATTACAGCGAAATCTTCCAGCTGCAGACAGAACAAGTAGGGTGATGGGTTGATGTTGCGCAGAGCCCGGTAGAGTATGAGAGGTTCCACCTCGCTAACCCGCTCGAAACGCTGGCTCAACACCAGCTGGAATACGTCCCCGGCGAAAATATATTCCCGGGCCCGCTCTACCGCGGCCATAAACTGCCCTTTGGTCATATTGGCGGTCAGCTCCGAGACTGCGGTTTTGCTGGGGGTCTGGTAGTCGATGTCGGTGTGCAGGTTCTCACCCACCCGGTCCACCACGGCCAGGGCCTCTTTATATTGCGCTTCCAGCGGCCGGTCCCGGTCTATGCGGGTCGTGTGGCAGATTATGATTTCCTGCTTGAGATGATCGAAGGCCATGACCGTTTCGAACAGCAGGAAAACGGCGTCCGGGATGTCTCTCTCCCCGGCCGGGTGCACAGGAATGTCCTCTGTCCAGGTAACAGTCTCGTAACCCAGGTAACCCACCCAACCGCCGCAAAAGCTGGGCACTTCCTCCAACTCGGGAGGTTGGTATTCCGCCAGTACTTTCTTCATGGTCGCCAGCAAAGGTTCGCCGGTTTTGTGACGGCCGGCTTGGTCTTCAATGAATGTCTCACCCTGGGCATGAGTCAAGCGCAGGCGGGGCTCGAGGCAAATGTACGAATAGCGGGCGAACTGGCGGCCACCCTCCACCGACTCTAGTAGCACCGTGGGCCGGAAGACCTCAGCCAGGCGCATGTAAGCCGACACCGGGGTCAGCAGGTCCGCCAGGACCTTGCGATACACCGGGACGGCCGTATACTTTCCGGCCAGAGCGGCAAATTGTTCGAAGTCCATCAAGATTCAGGCCTTTGAGTTGCACTAATAATAAAAAACCCCGTCCACTTTGAACAGGGTCACTCGCGCTAGGTCTCAATTACAGGTGTTACGGGCGCCAGATCAACCCTGTGGGGGCTGCCACCAATAAAAAAAGTAAAACTGAAACAGGCGCGCTGAAATCATGACGACCGAATTTAGGCAGCATTACAGCTGCTGTCATCTTTTTTTTAGGCAGGGTGATTTAGGGCTCAACCGGCTAGGGGCCAAATCCTCGATCGGGGCTGAAGCCGGTCAAACGGGCTAGCTGTTTGTTAACTGGCGGTCGGCGTCTGTCCGGCGGTCACCTTCGCGACGGTCCTCTTCTACCTGTACTCTGGCGTTGCGGCGTTCGTCTTTTTTCCGACGTCCATCATCCGTACGTTGCTCGGACTTTGTTTGTACAGCGGTCATGGGTATTCCTTTAGAACATTGTATTGAATTGGCACCCAGCGGCAATTTCTCCTCTTGATTGAGAGGGGAAAAGATCAGCCTTATCGATCTTCGGTTCCTGGCGCTTGCAGGTCCCGCGAAATTCTGATAAGCGTCGCGGCCAGCTCCTCCACGTGTCTCGGTTCCAGCACGCCGGTGGCGAATTCCTTCAGGTGCGCTTTGAGTTGGGCCTCCCGCACCGGATCCCTGATGGGCAATCCCCGGGCTCGCTTATGGTTTCCGATCGCTCCGGCCAGCGCCATCCGCCGGGCGATCAGGGAGAACAATTCGTGATCGATTCGGTCGATTTCAGTGCGCAGCTGGGTCAATGACAGCTTCTCCGACGTGTGAGTTTCCATATCAGACCATCGTAGTTGTTTTCGGGATACCTTCGCCTTAGCGGCCACTGGGTAGATTACGAGCCCTGGCGGTGCAAAAACAAGAAATGCGTTTCGCGCCGCCCGATCCTGACGAACGACTCGAACAACGGCCACGAATGGGACTGTATCTTGGGGGCCTGACATGGTAAGTTTCAACCGTTATGGTGGAAATCCAAAGTGGGTCAAGCTATCCGAATGCAGTGTGACGTAACCGTTATTAACGATTACACCCGGCGGCTGGTTGTGGCGGTACCCTGGGAGGAGCTGGAAGGGAAATACACGGCTTTCCTGCGCAAGTTCACCAAGAAGGTCAAGTTGCCCGGTTTCCGGAAGGGCAAGGTGCCTCCGCAGATCATCCGGCGGCAGTTTGGCCAGGTGGCCGAGGCCGATTTCGCCGAAGCGGCCGTCCAGGAATATTACGTGGCCGGCCTGGATGAATCGGGGCTGAAACCGATCAATCAGGCAACTATTCGGGAAGTACATTTCCACGAGGGGGAAAGCCTGCGGTTTGAGGCCGCCCTCGAGGTAGAACCTGAAGTTGTACTGCCCAATTATACCAAGGGCATGAAATTCCAGCAGATCATTTTCGACGTGGAAGATGATGACGTGGAACGGGCCGTGGAGGATTTACGGCGCCAGCAGGCCACCCTCAAAACCATAGATGATGGGGCTTCCGAGGATCACTTCGTCCTGGCGGACCTGCAGGAGGTGGACGAGGCCGGCACCCCCATCATCGGCCGGAAAGTGGAGAACCAGTACATCCAGCTGAATGCCGACGGTCCCTTTGGCGGTGAGAACCTGCAACGGCTGAGTGGTGCCCGGACCGGCGATACCCGCCGGGTAACCATCCCATCAGAAGCTGGGCCGCTCACCAACTACGAGGTGACCGTGAAGCAGGTGACCGAACGCATCCTGCCTGATTTGAACGATGCTTTCGCCCGCCTGGTGGATCCCCAGGCCGAAGACGTTGTGCAGCTGCGCCAAAACCTGCGTCAACGCATTCAGGCCTCCTTCGAGCGGGACGCCGAGCGACGTCTCACTCGGGAGATCGCTGATCACTTTGTCCGTAGCGCCAACCTGGAAGCGCCGGCGTCAATGTTCGAGAACTATCTCGATAATGTTATCGATGAGATACAACAGGAAGGAATACGGCCGGAGGAGATCGACCGGGAAGCGGTCCGGGATGAGCACCGGGCATCCATCAATTGGAACATCAAGTGGTTCCTGCTGCGGACCCGGTTGCTGCAGGAGGAGGACATCAGCGTGGACGATGATGCCGTGAAGCAGCGAATAGAGGAATTGGCCGCCGGCAACGGTGAGGAGGCCCAGCGGATCAGAAACTTCTACCGGCGCCCGGAAAACCGGCGCAATCTCAAGGAAGAACTACTTACCAGCCGGTTGATGGCCCGGCTGAAGGAGCATGCCAAAATCAAGGTAGTGCATAAATCCTCGAATGAACTCAGGAAGGTTGGTGGCAAGTGAGGAACGAGCAGGGCAGTGTCTTGGTCCCTATGGTTGTGGAGCAGAGTTCCCGTGGGGAGCGGGCCTATGATATTTACTCCCGGCTGCTGAAGGAGCGGATTATCTTTCTGGGCACTCCCATCGACGACACAGTGGCCAGCCTGATCATCGCTCAGTTGCTCTATCTGGAGGCGGAGGAACCGGAGAAGGATATCTTTTTGTACATCAACACTCCCGGCGGGACGGTCACCGCGGGGCTGGCGATCCTGGACACCATGCAGTTCGTCAAACCGGAGATTGCCACCATCTGTATGGGCCAGGCGGCCAGCATGGGGGCCGTGCTGCTGGCGGCCGGTGCTCCGGGTAAGCGTTCCGCCCTGCCCAACGCCCGGATCATGATCCACCAGCCCATGGGCGGTGTTGAGGGCCAGGCCTCGGATATTGAGATTCAGGCCACGGAGATCATCAAGCTGAAGAAGGACTTGAACAGGTTGCTGGCCGGCCTTACCAAACAGAACCTGCGCAAGGTGGAAAAGGACACCGACCGTAACTTCTTCATGTCCGCCGAGAAAGCCAAGGTCTACGGCATTATCGACGAGATCCTGGTAACCCGCGACTGATCATGCCCGATTCGGACTATCAGACGCCAGGGGATGATAGGGCTCAGGTGTGCGCCTTCTGTGGCCGCAACCGCCAGGAGGTGCCGGTGATGGTGGCCGGCCCCCGAGGGATTCAGATCTGTGAGGAATGTGTGTGGGCCTCGGCCAAGGTGGTGCAGCAGACCCGCCGCCAGGGTAAGGAATTCGTCCTGGAGCGGCTGCCCAGTCCCGCCGAAATCAAGGCCGAGCTGGACCGGTACGTCATCGGCCAGGAACAGGCTAAGAAGACCGTGGCGGTGGCGGTCTACAACCACTACAAGCGGATTACCGCCAAGGTAGATGACGACGATGACGTGGAGATCGAGAAGAGCAACATCCTGCTGATCGGTCCCACCGGCACCGGCAAGACCCTCATCGCCCAGACCCTGGCCCGCTTTCTGGACGTGCCCTTCGCCATCGCCGACGCTACCGCCCTCACCGAGGCTGGCTACGTGGGCGAGGACGTGGAGAACATCATCCTGCGGCTGCTGCAGGCGGCCGATTTCGACCTCCCGCGGGCCGAAAAGGGCATCATCTATGTCGACGAGCTGGATAAGATCAGCCGCAAGGAAGTGAACATCTCCATCACCCGGGACGTATCGGGGCAGGGGGTGCAGCAGGCGCTGCTCAAAATCCTGGAGGGCACCGTCGCGTCCGTGCCGCCCAAGGGGGGCCGCAAGCACCCCGAGCAGAACCTGCTCAATATCGACACCAAACACATCCTGTTCATCTGCGGCGGCACCTTCGAGGGGATGGAGACCATCATCCAGAAGCGGGTGCAGTCCTCGGCCATGGGCTTCAAAGCTGAGGTTAAAAGCAAACACTCTATGGACATCACCCGCCTGCTACAGCAGACAGAGCCGGAGGACCTGGTGCGCTTCGGCTTCATCCCGGAGCTGGTGGGCCGGTTGCCCGTGACCTGCGCCCTCGAAGAGCTCAGTGAGAAGGCCCTATTGGCTATCCTTACCCAGCCGCGCAACGCCCTGGTGCGGCAGTATCAGAAGCTGTTCGCCATGGAGGATATCGCCCTGGAGTTCAAGCCGGCGGCGTTAAAGGAAGTAGTGCGCCAGGCCGCCAAACGCAAGACCGGCGCCCGGGGGCTGCGGTCCATCCTGGAAGGGGCCATGCTGGACGTCATGTACCGCCTGCCGTCCATGGAAGGGGTGGAACGCTGCGTGATCACCAAGGAGGTGATCAGCGGGGACAAGCAGCCGGCCCTGGTACGGCGCAAGGTGCGGGCATGAAGCTCGCCGGCCGCCCAAACCACTCTCGCCGAACCCGCTAATCCAATCCAAACCACCGCAAATAGGCACTTATTGCGCCTTTTAGGGGTCACGTTAGGGCATCAATGAACCCTCAATAGGCTAGCGATTGGCTATCAAAAGGTCCACTGAAGGTCCGCCAGAGGCTATCAAAAGGTTCACCCTCACCGACGGGGGAGGTGATACCATGGGAGAAATGCAAAAAAGTGCAAAATAAAAAATGGGACTTGGTGCTAACTATCTTTTCAAAGAGCGGCCGGAATATAAGGGTAGGATAAGAGCCCTGTCGTTCGCCTGGTGCGCGAGGACTCCTTGCGCTGGGAGGATTGGTGGGTGGCTATTTTAATAAAAGCATCTTGATGGACTTAGTGTACTCAGGCGTCACCCCCGCCTTTGGCGGGACGACCAGCCTGGCGATGTAGATACCGGAGGGTAGTAGCCGGCCGGAAGCATTTCTCCCATCCCAGACCACCTGGTGATACCCCGCCTGATAACCACTGTCGGCCAGCCGGGCCACCTCCCGGCCGGTGAGGTTGTAGATGATCAAGGAGACGTCAGACCTGGCCGGTAATTCGAACCCAATAGTGGTAGACGGGTTGAAGGGGTTGGGGTAGCTGCTAAGTAATGCATAGCTTGAGGAAATCGATGAGAGATCTTCAAATGCCAGTACTGAATCACAACCGAGACCGAATGCTCCCATATTCGCTCCGTACTCACCGGTCATTAAACAAGGCGAAATGCTGGCCAGCGCGTAGTCTTCTTCATTGGGAGAGCAAAATTGTGGATGGGCATTAATAAGCCCATCGCCTAAAATAATTTGGGCTTCATTATAGGCAATGACACTCGTCTCCCAATCTTCAATATCAGAATATGAGATCTCCACTTCAGCGAAAGTATTGGCAACAATTTCCTGTGGTGTATTATTCCATAAAATAGAATTCACGATGCTCATAGTGCCATTACCTAAAAATATGGCTCTCGATTGTGATACCCCCGTTACTGTAATATTAACAAGTTCTATATCCGACATAAGGCCATAAATAGCCGAACCACTACCGAAGGCTCTAGTAGATTTATTGGCCGCGATTAATACTTTCATCAAATCTAGTGAGGAATAAGAGCAATATATAGCACTACTCATTCCGCCTTCGTTTCCGAGCATTTCCACATTTTCTAGATTGGCGATGGAGTTGGAGACCTCGAGGGCGCCACTGCGAGTACCCGCGTTTTGGCGAAATATAATGTCTGAAATGTTAATGCTTGAGCTCTCCACCACCATTCCACCACTGGGTGATCCGTTGCCGTTTTCCACAGTTAGATGTTGAATAATGCACGTATCGACAGAATAGATACTGAAGACACAGTAGTTTTTTTCCGCATCGATTAAAACACCCAATTTTGACTCACCAATAATATATACTGGATTTGAAATAATGAGTGGGAAGATGTCACCGCTGGCTGACGAGGAGTAGACTCCATTTGAAATAAAAATCGATGGTATTCCAGTTGCATCCGATCTGATCCGTACCAATGCACTCGTAATGCTCCTCAATGATTCATTAATGGTTGTGCCACTATTAAGGTCGCTTCCTGTTGGGCTCACATACAAATCGCCGGCCGTCAATTCTATTCTTGGGTGCTGTATGTCGAAGGTGAAGTTCTGGATTGGATAAGCTAAAATACTGTCCGGTTCTACTACGGTGAATGTATCAAGATAAACGTGTGCGGGAGTATCGCTGTAGAGGTCAGTGCCGTTACGACGATATGATGAGTTCAAGTAAATATTGGATAGTTCATCAATAGATGTTTCTAAAGTGGAGTTTATAAGAGCAAGACCACCCCCGAATTTTTCGGCAAGGTTATTTATAATGGATGCGTGAATCAGGCTCACATTGCTGTTGATGGCAAGAATTCCTCCGCCCCTGTTCCTTGACCTGTTTCTACTTATGCAGGAATTTATCAGCCTGAGATCCGATGTCATCAAGTGAATCCCTCCATTATCCCAGCCTTCGTTTCCCCTGATATTGCTATCCTTAATAATGATGGTTGAATTCTCTGCAAGAATTCCTGTTTGTTCATTATTGTAGATCCGTGTATTCTCAATTCTGATTTGACATTCTTGAGCGTAGATTCCTCCGCCATACTGTATGCGATTACCAATGATCGTACTATTGCGAATAATCAGGATTGATCGGTAAGCCCATATACCAGCGCCTCGAATTCCAAATAGCTCGATTATATTATTTTCAATCCTAAGGTCTGAAAGTGTTGCAGCGGCATTGATACAGATTATTCCGGCACCCTCGCGTTCTACACAATGATCACAACTCCCAATTATGCGTCCCGAGGCATTTCTAATAGTGAAGCCCATTAACACGGCCGATGTATCTTCTCCACTGTTGAACAGCACACCTGCAAACTTCGATCTTGCATCGATCACGGTCCGACGAATAAACGATGTATCCCTCGTCGTTAGAACCAGCGAGCCAACAACGATATTTTTGCCTTCAAAGTTTATTTGCTCATAATACGTCCCGGGATAGACAAGCACAGTATCCCCCGGTGAGGCGGCATCAATCCCCGCCTGGATCGTCGGGTAATCCGCGGGGATGTTGATGGTCTCGGCGATGGCCAGGGCAGGGAGAATAACAAGAGGTAATATTGATGATCGCATGGCGGAAAATCGTACGCTTTCCTAAATGATGAGCGCTGGACTAAGGTAACAAATCCGGTTGGGAAAAACAAGCCTTGAATTAAACAAGCGGTATGTGATCTATCTAACAGCCCTGGCCCGAAAAATTGCTTACATTATATCCATACCTGTGGTAGAGGAAATATCCCCCGATGAGTGGCTGGTAATTCTGCCCCGGAGTAATTGACAGTAGTGGGTGGCAGCCGGACCGACCTCAACCCGGCAGTGAGATATCCCAGAAGACCTTATACGTGAGTGCGAAGGAAGGATAATGAGCGAACGCAGAAGATTCCTGGTATTAATAGCAATCATGGTGGCGGTTGCCCTGATCACCACTGCTGCGGCCATCCGTATTTTATACATGGCGGCCGTGACTGAAGAACGCAGCCGCCTGGTAGAGACGGCCCAGAGCCAGGCCCGGCTGATCGAAGCTGTGGCCCGGTTCGATGCGGCCTACAGTCAGGATTATCCGGCCGGCGCCCGCCAGGCCACCATCAGCCAGATTGTGGACGCCCATAACCAATACAAAGGCTTCGGGGAGACCGGAGAGTTTACCTTGGCGAAGATGGCGGCCGATTCGATTGTATTTCTTTTAAACCACCGGCATTATGACCTGGAACATCCCCGGCCGGTGCCTTTTGATTCTGAATTGGCAGAGCCTACGCGGCGGGCGCTGTCGGGTGAGTCCGGTACCCTGATGGGGCTGGATTATCGCGGCCAATTGGTGTTGGCGGCCTATGAGCCGGTGGGTGAGTTAGACTTGGGGATTGTGGCCAAAATCGACATGGCCGAGATACGGGCACCGTTCTGGCGAGCAGGTATAGTCGTCGCTGTGATCGCTGTGCTGGTGATAGCCTTGGGGG
>SDBT01019686.1_pt1 | contig 10573 bp, 9 predicted proteins | sample 2277101 | NCBI WGS metagenome assembly SDBT01 (sample SAMN10404973, study PRJNA504765) | marine sediment metagenome | isolation source: marine sediment core GS10_PC15, 103 cmbsf | place: Arctic Ocean: Southern Knipovich Ridge | collected 2010
AATTTATTTCTAGCATAACACTGGGGCTTAGTGGTGGCATGAGAATTGCTATAAGTACTATAATAGGTATCATTAACATTGCCCACACAATTGTTTGAAAGACCCAACTCTTGATTTGTGTTTTTGCCCATCCGCTTGTGGAAAAGATATAATTTTCTTTTTTATACCCTTTTAGTTTTTTCTTTTCTTTATGCATTATTTTTTCTCCTCCAATTGTGTGATTTTTTCAAGACGATATACCGCCTTAAAATATGTGTCACAGTAGTTACACTGGTAAAGCACATTACTAACATTCATGTAGTCACTATAATCTTCCTCCTGAATAAATAGTAATGCGTTATTATCTCGTGAAAAGTCTGCTTTACATTTTGGACATGTTTCTGGCATTTTATTCATGTTTCTTTCACCTCCTGTGGTGCAATGACTTTAATTCTGCCTTCCGCATCCGCTAGGATCAAATTGGCTTTGATCTCACCGTGCTTTAGTTCATGCTCTCTGACATGTTCGTTAAAGAGGTGAGCAAATTTTTTGAGTCCTCCCGGTGTGACGGTGATCCGTCCATTCATTTCAGCAACACCTCGTCCGCTGTCAACGATCTTCCCAAGGAGAATATGATAGACACCTTCTCCCGGACCGATCCCCCCCATATCACAGTATACGTCGAAGAGGAGGGGGCGTATTATGAGAACTTGAGCGTGTTTTGGTTTTGTCATGTTAAATCGCCCGCAAGAGTATGAATATCCAAACTGCTATGGCTATTAAGGCTAGTACAATAATCCCCCAATTCTTTTCAACAAACGCCTTGATTTTGTCAATCGTTTTCATCATTTCCGATGGCGGTTTCTCACCACGAATAATTGCTTCAATCATGTCAGCGGCAAGATCATCACTCTTGTCTTTGATGTTGGCTTTTATGTCAATTATTTGTTGATTGAGAGTAGCACCGATCATGAGAGCACTTTGGTGTCTTGCTATCATATGTTGTGTTTCTGTTCCAGCGATGACCTTTTGGGTGTTGGCGAACTGCTCAATGCGACTTATATCCGATATTAGTTGATCTGGTCTGATGTGTTGTTTAACCACCCACGGCGAATAAATCGACTCGTACACAGGAATGTAAGCCCTCGCTCGTAGGGAGAATACGTGGAAGTGTAGGACTTCATCTGATGAACAACCAGGGACGTCACCGAAATACATTTTTTCTGAAACGTTGTAGGTTCGCCACGGGAACCACACGTTGAACGGGACTGGGAGGATCATACGTCTCCAACCTACCTTTTCGTATTTGATGTCGTAAACGTAGTGGTTTCCAACTTGTGGTATATCTTGTGGGATAGCAATTGGTATACCCCCCTTTGTTATATCCTCTTTATATTTTTTCTTTTTGGCATGGAACGTTTTCATTGCTGCTGAACGGGTCTTACTTTCTTCTGGACTTATGACACGTTTTGCTTTTTTTGGTTTAGCCTCTGAGGAAGCCTTCGTATTTTTCATCTAAGTTGTCCTCCACTTTTTTCATTATTTTTTGGCTGTTTTTTGTTGTTGGTCGAGTAACCAACATTAGGTTGCGCTGAACTTTTGCTGTGCGGTTGAATAGTTTTTGTTCTTTAGATGCCGTCAGTCGTGATAACAAACCTGTGCTTTCTTGAGTTGGAACAATTGTCGAAATCTCATTTTCTCCTTGTAAGGCAAGTAATTCCAGTTGGATTTGGTGTAACTCTTGATTAAATTCTTCGACAGGTGATACAAATCGTTGGTACTCCTCAGGACTCATGACCACGTAGCCGTCTTTCTCGAAGTCGTCCATCATACCAAGAGCAACTTTACCTTCTAACTCAACAAGGGTTTTCGACTCGATAACGAACTTGTCAATTTGTTTTTTGTAAGCATCTTGGTAGGGTCTTATGTCTAATCCTTTCTCTGGTGCTGACACCAAGTGGACTTGTTCTATTTTTCGTTGTTCTGAAAAGTCGTCGAGTTGTTTGTGTGTTTCTGTAACTAACACGAATTTACCTGCCAAACCAACTTGAGCCGTGTATAACATGAGGAAGATACACCCCCCAAAAATTAGGAGTCCCCACCCCATGAATGCAAATTTGCCTATCCAAGTTGGCGACGCAATTGCCAATATTGCGAACACAATAAGTGGTACTAGTATGACTGATGATGTGATCCATTGGTAGTACCAGAGTGTTTTGTCTGTTTTTTTCTCTACGATTTCTTCTCCTGAGTAGTCTGCTTCAGGAAGCACGAATTTCATTTTTTCTGTGTCATAAAATTCTTCATCTGCTGTTGACATTTTTTATTCCTCCACTTTTTTTTATGAATATAATCCTCTGTTTTTTTCTATGATGTCTCCAACTTGTTTGAGGTTAGAGTGAATTTGTGTTTCAGTAAAACGTAAAACTTTGTAGTTTTGGGATGCGAGATAAGCATCACGAGTTTGGTCTTTTTCTTTGGCACCTTCAATGTTGTGCCAGTAGTCGCCGTCACACTCAATAATGAGGTTAGGGAAAATAAAGAAATCGGCATCATACCACGTTTTCTCATTAGGGATTCTATATTCAGGAATGAAGTCGAAGATACCTCTGCGGATTAGTTCTTCATGGACACTTTTTTCAATAGATGTAGGACGTTGTTTGTGGTAATCAAAGAATTTATTCGTAAACATCTTCTTTCGATATTCTGGTTTACTAATAGCAATTTGTCTGGCTTCTTTTACCTTTTTTACAAATTCGGGATTTTGCCAATTTCTTTTTGTAGATTCTGAATTCATCCTACGTTGTTCTGGATCACTAAATTGTTTTAGTGTATTTAATCGTATTTTCTGTTTGGTTTCCTTGCTACGTATTTGACCCAACTGTGCTTCTCGCCTTCTACGTTTCGCTTCCGGTGTATTCATAGACTTAAGTATTTCCAATCTGATTTTAGGATCATCCCAACGACTTTGTGTCCTTTTCCTATTCTTTTCTATTGTTTCAGGTTTATTGAAACTATCAATACATTTTTTACGAAAACTTGGGTCTTTCCATTGGTTTTTCTTATTTTTAATATGTTTTGCTTTGACTTCAAGTCGAGCATGTGCACGTTTCGATGATTCACTAATTTTTTGTTTGTGTCCTTCACTAAGTTTTTTGCCTAACTTCATATCTCGCATTTTTTGTCTCGTTTCTTTAGAAACTTTATAATTATCTCGTGCTCTTCGAGTATCAACTATTTTTTGTTTGGATTCTTCTGAATGTTTGAAACCGTTAGGGTATAGTTTTTTCATTGTTGCTTGTTGTTTGGATATGGATTCTTTGTTACATTTTCTTCCTAATTTTTTATTCCTCATTTTTTCTAATGTTTCTTCACTATAAACATCAGTTTTTCCTTTGTTCCATGGAACAATTCCTTTTTTAAATGTCATCCGTACAACCCCTTACGTCCCGATTTTTTCTTTTTACTTTCAACATTTTTTAGTTAGTATCAAACAATCCTCTTCTATCATTTTTCTTTTTCTTCTTTGGTTGATAAACTGGAACTTTGCCGTATAAACCTGTCCTGTATTGCACAGGTTCAAATTTGTTTTGTTCTTTCCCTCCAAATTTCATATACAGTATTACTGTGGAAATGATGACCGTCATGAATAAAATAAAAAGTACGGCGAGTACAGTGGTCAAATCGAAACTCACATTGCTAATGCGTGACGGATCTTGCCAAAGTAAATCAAAGAAAGAAATTGTGTTAGTAATAATTCCTCCAACGATTGGCGGAAGATTCATCAATCCAGAAAAAACCTCAGTGTATCCGCGAACTGCTCCATCCTCGTGTTCTAACCCCCATACGTCCACAGTATAACCGAGAGCAGGAATTCTGAAACCAACTATTTCGCCAGCCCCAATAAGAATTGATCGAGTGATTCCGTTTCTCGTGATGTTACAAAGTATAGAATTTCTGCCAGAATTAAAAACTTGTAAATCGTAGAGTGCTACAGGGATATCTAAAGACCACGCGTTAGTCGTGTTACTTGGAAGCACATGATCGGCTTGATACAACACTTCATCAAAGAACGATAGAATTGTGACGTTGATCGCGTCAGATTGGGAGTAATATAGCATATCGTAGACTCGTACACTATTTATGTATACCTGAAAATTTTCCCAAAAAATTCCGAATCCGTCAATGTCACTATACACAGACAAGTAAACAAGATATTCTGAAATAACGTATGAGTTGTTGTACCACAAAACTGACAAACTAGAATTTATCCTGAAAGACAATTCGTGGACCCCAAAGGTATGAATTTTCGACCATTCTAGGAATACGGATTCGTTCACCATAGCACCACGTTGGACATTATCAATGTAACATGTCACGCTGGCGTTTCCCCAGTTCGTTATGAACGTTGCATAGATCATTTCGTAGACTTCAACCTCAGAAAGAATTAGATGAAAATCTGCTCCTGAGTAACCGTAAACTTCGGCAAAAGCGTTCAAAAGAATTATAGTCTGGTTTTGCACGGAGGAATTTATGTTTAAAACATAGGTGATAATATTAAGTCCTTGATTGTAAAGTGTGGTGTTGATGTTAGTAAGATTGGTAAGGACATTTAGAGTTTGTGTATAGAGAGTTGAGTTGACATTTGAGATGTCAGCAAGTAATTGGATTGTCTGGGCATATATCGTGGTATTGACGTTGCTGATATCTGCTAGTAGTGTGACAGTTTGAGTATACAACGTAGAATTGACATTTGCAATATCGGCAATTAACGTGACAGTTTGTGTGTAAAGGGTTGAATTCACATTAGAAATGTCTGCTAATAATGTAACGATTTGAGCGTGGATTGTAGAATTGGTATTGAAGATGTCGGCTAGCAATGTGACAGTTTGTGCATAGATCGTGGTGTTCACGTTAGAAATGTCTGCCAACAGTTGAACAGTTTGGGCGTAAATCGTGGAATTGACATTACTTATGTCAGCAAGCATGGTGATTGTTTGCGTATAGATCGTGGTATTCACATTTTGTATATCCGCCAATAATGTAACAGTTTGTGCATAGAGAGTAGAATTAACATTAGATATGTCGGCTAGTAATGTAACGATTTGTGAGTGGATTGTAGAATTAATGTTTGTAACATTTGCGATAATATTTACTGTTTGTTGATAGAGATTTGTATTGGTTGCATTGAACGCACTCAAGATGTTAATCGTTTGATTATAAATAGTAGTGTTACCCCAATTAAACATCGCCTCTATTGTAACCGTCTGATTATAGATCGTGGTATTTGTCCAATCAAACATGAGTTGGATAACAACAGTATCGTCGTAAATATTTGTAGTAGTAAGGTTAATCTGTTGAGTTGTGATATAAGTAGTATCCCAGAAAGTCAGCAAATCATTTACAGTATTGTCGGTAATTATTTGGGCATAATCTCCATAAGTCGCATCTGGTATTGTGACCGTTCCAGAAGCAGAAGTTCCGTTACCGATGAACCATGCTTCCCAACCATATGTATCAGCAAAAAGGTTATACTCGACTACTTCGAGGGGAGCAATATATTCCGACCAATAGTTTAATGATCCCGGAAGTGTGAGGTTGTAATAGATGAAATTACTATTGTATGAATAGACTTTGAAACTGTAGATCGTGAGTTCGATTTCTATTCTTGGTTCCCAGTCGTATGTGTCGGTGTCAATTAGAGTATCCCAACGATCTCTAACTACAATAGTATAATCCTCCTCCTCGTAAGCCGAGTAGACATCATGGTAAATTTGTGTTCCATCGACAAAAACATTAAACAGATCAAAATCAACACGATGACCTTGTTGGTCATAGAACACGATATACATATCGGCTTGGGTGAGAACTGTATAAGATCCTGCAACGTTATTTTCTAGATAGAAGTACGACCAGTCCCCATCGAAGGGAAGTCGATCTACTGAGTAAGCGGTGAAGTCATGATCTCCACCTGTATTATTTACAGGAACTAAAGATCCATCTTGAATACCCGGATCGAGCCAAGTACCCCAAGAAGTTACGTTGTATAACGTGTCAGCGTAATCTTCGGTGGCAACATCATAAAAGAATCGTTCTCCTGAAAACTCTGTGAGCGATGGCGTGGTGAAGGCGAGGTCTTGGATCGTGATTGTGAACTCATCAACATCGTAAGTCACGACTTTGATATAATCCACTTCAAGCCACGTATCTGTTCCTGAACCAGTGTCTCCTGCATACATCCGTATTTGGTCAATATCTTGTCCAGCCCAAGTGCCCAAATTCACACAAATAGTAATCCAAGAAGTTCCAACAGCATAATTCTGAATAGGATACCTGTGAGCAGCACCATTGTAAAACCACACATTAATTCGCACATTGGTATCTCGTGAAGCACGGGTGCGAACAATCATAAAATCGTCAGTTGTAATCGTGTGTCCACCAGCCGATAAATCTTCGATGTTCCACTCGTCACCACTCGTCATTCGCATGACTACCCCGTCGGTACTTTGGTGGGCAACGTCGTCAGCAATAGTGTCGATGCTTCCCCAAGTGTAAGGGGGAGTGAAACCGTAAATCTCGGCACGATCTACGGTCATGTGTTCATCTACGTTATACATTACCATTTGGAACCAGTTAGTCGTTTCACCCATATCCAAACCTGCATATCGAGTTTCGAAATCATCGTCAATATCTTGAATTTCAGAGTTGGCACCAGTTGTCGAAATCTCTACTGCTCCATCCCCCGCCACATCGACTTTCACAAAAGTGTAAGTAGTAGTGCTCACTGAAGGGGGTGTCGGATAAAGTCGCCATGAAGTACCGGGAGTCCCACGCATTTCTAGATAGTCTGTAGCATCGTCTTTATACGCATAACAATCCTTTGTACCAACTGTGTCAGCATAATCATAATTCTCCATTTTGTAAAAAGTCACAGAATCGACTTTGACATAATCAGTGATTCCTGCATCGTCCGATTGGATTCGCATTAGTACAATATCATTGTGCCCGGTTAATTATAAGATGTTACTTCGATACGTTCCTGCTCCAGTATTATAAGCAAAAGGATAGTACCAAGTTGGAACGTTGTCGTCTCTGAAAGAGACACGCCAACGCATCCCACCAAACACTTCGGTCACAACAATTTCGAAGAAAGGATAGGCAGAAACATCTATCGTTAATCCTTGATCTTCAGCAATGAAACCGGGATTGATTACGTCGTTTTGTTTAATTTCGTTAATCCCAGCGGCTGCTGTTAGTGCACAATCTTCTTCCCAATCTGACCAAGTAATATTGTCCATATTAAGATGATAAGTTGCGACTTCATCGAAATCTGGGGCTGTCCACCCAACGGTTTCACTGAAGGTTCCATCAAAGAATCGCACTTCGGGATTGGAATACGTGAGGAGTGTTTCGGTTCCCGCCGAAAGCATTACGGTGGATAAGTCTCCCTCCCAATTCCCAAAAGCATCGGTAGTGACTGTGGCATTGATATCCATGATGTCGTCACCGTCTTCATCAACCATGTAACTTATCGTCTCATAAGACGCTTCGAAAAGTCCGTAGGAAGTAATGTGGAAAGCTTGAGCGTCAAGAGGTTGGACAGAATACAACGTGCGATTGTACAACCGCACATTATCCACATAACACTCGCCCGCACCCGTAGGAATTTTGAACATGAACCACGAACTCTGGTAAAACTCGATATCCTCAATAAACACAATAGAAGTGTTCCAATACCCCGTGCCTGTGATTTCTGCGGTCATCCACGCTCCCCCTGAACGGTAGTAAAACTGCAATCTACCAGAAACAATGTACGTGCTAAACGTGATGATGTAATCACCTTCAACGATGTCGGGGTCGTCCGTCGAGTAGTACCCGTAGTTGGCATCAATCATGTGGGTGGATCTAGCCCCTTCGAACACTATCGCGTACTCGTCCAACAACGAGTCGGCGGGGGAAGCTCCTGTCCACTCGTTGTCCCACTGTCCTCCTTCGAACCCGTCACTCCAAATTTCTTGTACCTGACTAATACGAAGGGAATCATCTGCTACAAATTTGACTTCGTAATCAAGACCGACTGTATTGGTGAGTGTCGTGGTTCCTGCTGCAACTGCTACATCTGCGTTAGGAGTACAATTGGAAAATTCCCAATGGATCGGGTGGACAATTTCTAGTTCAACATCCCAAGAAAAATTAGGTACGAGAACTTCATGTAAAGTTGATTCAGGATTGGTAATTTCGTAAGTGCTACGAATGGCGGACGAAATCGGGTCAGGTTCAAAAATGATTTGGTCAATATACATTGTTATCGCATAAACTTCAGTAAAACCATCGTCGAATAAATCTTGATCAACAGTATCAAAATCATTTGTAACCACATTAAGAACGTTGACTTGTGCAATATTAGCGGAGGCTGCATTCCCCTTAGCACGAGCATACAAGTACACAGTGGTGTAACCTTCATGATCAATGTATTCTGGCAAAACAGTAATTGTATCGGTTTCTTCAGGTGATGCTACAAATAAAGGTGCAGCGTTGTGTGTTACGTTAACATACCACTCGATTGAAATTGTACCACGAACTCCTGTTTGGATTTTAAAGAGAAATTCAAACACAGAAACAGGATCGTTTTCAGCCGCATACGCACATTCAATCAGACCATACTTATCGTTAGAAGAATAAATCCAACTCCATTCGAGATACTGAATAGTAGGAATACCATCCCAAGCCTGCCATGTTTCCCATTTTCTTTCGTTATTCAGAAAAACATTGGAAAACGAATACGTAACATCCACACTCTCTCCTTGTCCACTTCCCGTTGCTGCTTCTACTACTACAGGATTAGCGAAGGGAGATAATAAACCTCCAAATAGGATCGTAAAAACAAATACCCCGACTAGAAGGATTTTGAACCGATTGATGTTTTTCATGGTTATTCTTCCTTTCTTTTACGAAGTTTCTGAACCCCAAAGATGGTCAGCACTCCAGCACCAGTAGCGATCCCCCCAACTCCTGCTGAGGCAATTGCCATTCCCATTGGACTTGGGATATTTACCCCTATGGAAACTAAGGGTGATTGATCTGCTGGAATTGTGTACATCCATTGTTTGAGAATATTATCAGCGAAGTCTGTGACGGTTAGGTTGTAAGTGTCTCCTATAATCACCGTGATATTTGTTAAGTCTAAAATCCTCTCTCCATTTAACCAGAACTTAAAGGCTTCTGTAGGGATTCCAAAGTTATCTTGACTACTGTAAAATTCAACAGCGATGGTGATGTATACAGGATCGGGAAGTGGTTTGGAAATAGAATAATCCACTTCTTGGTAGAATTCAAAGAACAATGAAAAGTTCTCAGAAGAAGCGGTGATCGTGTGCCAACCGATTGTGAAATTGTTAGGCACCATATACGAACTTGTGTGATTGACGAACACTCCATCAAAGTAAATGTTAGCAAGTCCCCCTAAAGAAATCCGAACCGTATCATTACAAATATCAAAACCCAAAAGTTCCCACGTTTCAGGATACGTGACATTAACTGTGAACGTGTCGTTTGTAATAAAAAATGGGTTGGTCAGTGGTGACTCAGAAGGGTTGAATGTGGTATTTTCATATTCGTAATCGTAATATCTGAAAAAGTAACCATATGAACCAACATCACCATTTCTTAATGTGAGTGCAAACCACGGTTCTCTAGTTTCTTGTGCTTGAACCTGTGGTGTAAACGCCACAAGTAGACCAAAAACCAACAACAACGGAATTAAAATTCCACTAAGTTTTTTCTTCATTTTATACACTCCTCAATTTTGTCTCCTACAGTTTGTAGATTATTATTAATTTCTGTTTCTGTAAAACGTAAGATTTTGTAACCTTGAGATGTTAAGTAAGAATCACGAATTTGATCTGATTCTTTTGCACCTTCAACATTGTGCCAATAGTCACCGTCACATTCAATACAAATATTTGGAAGAATCATAAAATCTATAAAATACGATTTACCGTTACCGTTTGAAATATGAAACTCAGGGACGAAATTGAAGATGCCTCGACGGATTAGTTCTTCATGAACGGACTTTTCGATGCTAGTTGGTCTCCTAATGGTGTTTAATCTCGATACTAGTTTTTTGTAATTTTCAGGATCAGATAACCATTTCAAATATGTTTCTCTAATTTTCTGTCTAGTTTTTATACTGGTTTCATGTCCCATCATTTTTTGTTTTGTCTCTTCAGAATGTTTGAATAATCCTTTTTTTCCTTTGTTCCACGGAGGAATATTCAATTTAGATTCTTTCATTTTTTGTTTAGATTTTTCACTATGTTTTTTACCTGTATTTTTTTTTCTAATTTTTTGTTTGTGCTCTTCACTGAGTTTTTTACCAAACCAATAATTCTTTTTTCTAACTTTGACTTTCTCACTTTTTGTCTATGTTCTGATGTTTGTTTGTATCCTTTATGCGGCACTCTTTTCACTCCTCAAAATAATAATGAGGGAGAGTATGTGCAAAAATAAGAAAACCAAGGAGGTAATTAGAGTTTTCTAAATCAATTCGGGGACGATGAACACACATGCTACAACCCTCACACGAGGTTACAGA
>SDBT01019687.1_pt1 | contig 10572 bp, 10 predicted proteins | sample 2277101 | NCBI WGS metagenome assembly SDBT01 (sample SAMN10404973, study PRJNA504765) | marine sediment metagenome | isolation source: marine sediment core GS10_PC15, 103 cmbsf | place: Arctic Ocean: Southern Knipovich Ridge | collected 2010
GTATGTCCAAATATTTCAGCAACGTCAATTTCATTTTTAGGATCATTTATTCCTGCTATTTTATATGCCTTTTCAGCAGCTTTTTCCATTGAAACACTAATACTTAAATCTCTATCACCTAAATAATAAGTTTCCTGGCATTGCCCGACACCTGTAATCCATACGGGTTTATCCGTAATTTTCTTACTTTGTCTTTCTGGAGCTAAAATTAATGCAGTCGCACCATCACAAGGTATAGGATACATCAATTCCCTTAAAGGACTACTTAAAAAATCGGAACTTAAAACATCTTGAACTGAGATATCAGATTTTTTAGCCTCTGGTAATGCTAAAGGATTCTTGGCCGAATTCTTAAAATTTCGAACAGCAACTTTCGCAATATCCTCTTCTTTCACCCCATAAGTTTTCAAATAAGCTCTCATTTGCATCCCTCCAGTAGTATAAGGATTTATCAGACTTTTTGTTCTATCAAATGTAGGATCCGTTTCCAACATTCTAACTGTTTCATACGGATAGCAAGATGGAGCACTAAACCCATATATCATAGCTAGTTTATGATTACCTGATAAAATTCTATACAATCCATACATAACAGCATGAGCACCATCTTGTTCCACTTTAGTCTCATCTTTCAAATAAGCTCCTCCTGCCTCCACTTTAAAACAATTTGAAATTGTTTTCCCATCATAAAAATCATTAGTGCATGTTACTACTGTTGTAATATCCTTTCTTTTCAGTCCTGCATTATCCAGGGCTCCACGTACAGCAGTAAATATCATTTCATATGGACTCATCATTATCTCCATAGCCGGCTGAACTTGATAATATCCAACTATTCCTACTCTTTCCATTATCAATTCCCTCCTACGGGCTCAAAACCCGCAATATCATCCGGATGACCTTTAGTTTCTTGTGCCCATACAACTTTAACTTTCATGTCTTCTTTTAAATCATCTGGATTAACATTTAAAATAGACAGTACCATAGCGGTATCAGCTCCATCAACTTGAACTAATCCAATTACATAAATATCCTTTCTTTTTGATTTCCTGCGTTCAACAATTTTATAATTTGTCACCGTGAAATTTTTCAACACACCTGTTTCAGGTAATTCAGTAAATTCTTCAGCTTTTGCAAAACAATCTCCACATCTGTTTCTCGGTGGTAAAAATACCTTCCCGCATTTGGAACACTTTGATCCTATAAATTTCTTATTTTCTAAACCATCATAGAATTTTTCCATTGACAAACCGACCCAAAATTCATATTCGGTTCTTGCCAACCCAAAAATCTTTTTTGTATAAATATCTTGTTCATCATCAAGAGAAATTTTTGATATTGTTATTTCACCTATTTTTTTTTTAAATTTAATTTGTAATTTACTAAGTAATATCTAATTAGAATTTATTATAAATGTATTTTAAATTCATAATTTGGACATTCTTATGAAAAATAGATATTGACTTATGTGTCTTTTTGAAACTTCACATCTTACATTTCTTTGTCATATATTTAATTTTTTTCAAAAAAGTTTTGAGAATTCAACAGATGTTTGTTGTAAAATTTAATAAACACTATCGAGAAAATGGAATAAAAAACTCGTAGAGAATATCTTCATCTAATTTTAGTAACAAATCTGTATCAACTAAACCGATCTTAATTCTTTTTTTCTCTTTAATAGCAAATTGTTCTGTTCCCAGTGCCCCTGAGTACCAGTGTTTCAATAGTCCTATACGAGAGTTCTTATTTATATCAAGCATCTCGCGTAAAAAATTTATCCATCGCGTGGCTTCTTTTTCACGGAACTGAGGCCAATTTTTTCCCAAATCCTTACTTTTATTTTTTATTTTTTCTGCTATCCAATTTTCAATCTCTTCATCGCTCCACTTCTTGGTTCTCAATTTTTTAACTTTTTTGGAATTGATTAAAGATTGATACATATGACTCGTTGATGAGGTTCCTAAAACAGTATCACAATCACAATGACCTTTTGTTGCTCGTAAATACAGTTCATCAGGTCGAAGCTGGGACTTAATGTGCTTATTGTTTATTGGAAAGAAACCCATTTCATATTTATTAATTATATGCTTAAATCCTTCTAGTTTAGTATCTTTAGGTAAAGTAACTGTAATATAATAACACATACAATCATTTAAGGGATTGGTTTATATATTAATAAATTAATTTTGATAATTTATATATTTTAACCTTCTAAAGTATATGAATTATAAAATTTCAAATTACACTGAAAAAAAGTGCAGTACCGAAGGAGATAAACAATTTGAATAATATTTATAATGATATAAAAAAAGATTTTTTATATAAAAAACCAATAAATTGAAGACTCGACAGAATTATTGATAAAAAAACAAGAAAAAAAAATAAAAAAGTTATTTTGTCTTCAAAACAACTGTGATAGCTCTTGTAAGACGGATGACATCCATAACTTTACCTTTCTCTACAGTTATCTGTTCTCTACTGATTGCATGGGTAAAATCCCCCTTTCCCTCGCAAATTCTTAGTATTGCATTATTATCACCAGACATAACATTTTCAGCTTCTAAAATCGTTCCTATAACTACTTTAGCTTTTCGCTCCTTGATTTCTACATAAAACGGTTCTTCATTATCTAAATTAAATTGAAAAGTCATCTCCCAGTTTACTTCTTTTCCCGCGATGTTGGTTATAAATACAGCTTGAGCCTTTTCGATGGTATTCAATTTTTCAATAATATTTCCTAAATTCTCGCTTGCTACGCCCATTTTTTATTCTCCTTCATATTCTGGTTTATTAATCCAAGTCTCGTATTCTTCTTCTGGAACAAAGAAAAAGTCGGTCATTTTTCCTTCTCTTTCCTTTGCAAATACAGCCCTAACCTTCTGCCCTTTTTTGATTTTAGAAGGGACTAAATTTTCTGAAAAAATACCCTGAAGTAGGGCAGTGTCAGCTCCATCCAATTTAATAAACCCAACACCGTAAGGAATTGCTTTTATAAAAGCTGAAGTAGTGTACCATACTATTGTACTCACTTCAATTACTCCGGTTTGTTTCATTTCAATCCAATCAGCAGGTTCGTAGCATTCAGAACAATTAACTCGGGGTGGCATCCAAGTTTTACCGCACTTAGTACATTTTGTAGCCAATAATTTCTTATTGTTCATTATTTCAATAAAAAATTTAGATTGACCTCCCATTGTATATTTATAATTAATTTGGATTTTATCTCTTATTTCATGTGCTTGAAATTCCATTTATTTCAACCCCTCCTCGTTTGCCAAAACCATTATTGCGGCATAGGCCGCTCCGGGACCTCCAATCGAATGGGCAATACCTCTTCCATTTTCAATTGTTTTGATTTGATGCTTACCTGCATCTCCTCTTATTTGAAGAGCTGCTTCTCCTGTTGACATTATACCTGTTGCACCTACAGCATGTCCACAACCGATTAAGCCTCCACTGGGACAACATGGCAATTCTCCATCCATTAAAGGCCCGCCACCTTCAATCCACTCGCCACCTTTTCCAAATGGAACAAATCCTAATTCTTCATAAGATATTACTTCTTGTCCCGAAAAGGCATCATGTAATTCAGCGACATCTATTTGATCTTTGATTTTATCATAATCTAGACCAGCCATTTTATAGGCAGCTTTTGCGGCATATATGTTTGAATAAAGTCTTCCCAGATCTTCCCTATTTCCTATAAAGCAATCAGCATTTGCAGCTGCCACTCCAGTAATCCAAATAGGGTTATCAATCTTAAGTTCTTTAACTTTTGCTTCGCTTGCTAAGATTAATGCTGCAGATGCTTCAGAATATAAACAACAATCTAATAATTTGAATGGATAACAGATAATTCTCGAATTCATTACATCTTCTACCGTAATCTTCATTGGAGCTTGCGCTTTAGGATTATTGATCGCATTACCATGATTTTTTACAGAAACTAATGCCATTTGCTCTTCTGTTGGATTTCCAAATTCCTCATAATGAGCATTTACCATAGAAACATAAGAGGACGCTGCCATAACACCCATGGGATATTCATATGTCATATCCGCAGAATATGCGATTGCATTTAACACTTCAGGTGTTGCCGCTCCCGTCTGTTCGTCATAGCAATCGGCACATTTTTCCACCCCCAAGCATAAACATAAATCCGACAGACCAGAAGCCACTTCTGCATAAGCCATCCTGACAGTATAACCACCAGTCGCGCCACCAGATGCGATTCTCGTACCAGGTTTATTATTCATCCCTATATAACTATTTATGAATATATCAGGCATAAACTGGCGCTCAAATAGTTCATTATATATTCCATATACAGTAGATTCAAGATCATGATGAGTTATATCTGCTTGACAGTCTTCTAATGCTAATTTAGTAGCATCATACGCAAGTTCGAAATAAGTTTTATCTAAATACCTGGCTTTAAAAGGAGTTATCCCTACACCAACTATAGCTACTTTTCTCAATATTTTTCACCCAATTTCTATTATTGAATTTTTTTTATTTATTATATATTGGTTTAATTTGTATTTACTTATATTTTAAAATTTACAATAAATTATAGATTCTATAATAATTAAATCCCGATGGTTATACATTTACCACATAAGCTAGATAAGCAATGATGAAACATCCAATTTTTATCCCTTAAAGTTCGATCCAGTACTTCCGTAAATGAAGATATACTTTCTTCTTTCTCGTCTAATTCTGCTCGAAATTCTAACATCTCCTTTGGTTCACGAATTGATATTAGATGTGGCAATACACAGTACAATTCCCATAAAAAAATAAGCCATAAAAAAATAATTAGAAAAAGTTATTATGATTGAAAATCCAAAATAAAATTAATATTAAAAATTTTAAAAAAAAAAAATGAATGAACATGACAGAATCAACTATCGATCTTGATATCGAGAAGACATTTAAAAGACCCGATAAAAAAACAGAAATATTATTCTCTTTATCCTCTTTTTTCGGTATTTTAATGTTCGGCCTTTGGGGACAAATTCAATTTTTTGCTGTTGCAGTGCTTTTGATTCCGATATTATGGATACCATTAATGTATCTTACTTATTCTATTGTAGATGGTTTCAATGATCCTTTACTTGGCTACCTTACAGATCGATCTAAAAGATTTACAGCAAAATACGGAAAACGCTATCCATGGATTATAATTGGGGCGATCCTTGGGCCGATACCCCTCCTTTTAGTTTTTCTTCCGATCTCTCAGATCTCTCCGATCTTTACCTCTGCAATTTTTGCCGCCATATGGATCACAATTATGATGTGCTTATACGAAACTTTCGCGACTCTTCGCGAAATAAGCCACGCATCCCTTTTTCCTGATTTATTTAGACATGATGATCAAAGAGCTACTGTTAGCGGAATTACAATGCTCATAACGATTACCGCTCAGATCTTTGGAGCCATTACTATACCGTTAATTATCGCAGGTTCAGGAGGGGTAACTAATCCAAACGCTTTTTTAGCTGCTGCTATTTTCATTACCATCATTGCTTATATATTAATAATACCTTATAGCAGGGGTGTACGTGAAACAAAAGAAATGAGAGAATTACGCGTTAAATTAGACAAAGAAGTTAAAGAAACGACCCCCATAAAAGAAGTAGTGGTTCGAGTCTTTAAAGATAGAAATTGGATGGCAATAATAATTGCATTTCTATGTTGGGCAACAGCAGCGTTATGTTTTTCGGCAGGAATGGCCTTTTTCATATTGCATGGATTAGGTTTAGGTATAGAAGTTATGGTACTACCATCATTATTAGCCCTAGCATTTGCTCTTATCTCGATCCCGTTATGGGTTAAATTGCCAAGAAAAATTGACTTAAAAAAAGCATATATAATTGCTCTCGCCTCTGCTGCAATTACATATTTTGCGTTCTTTTTTGTAACAGATTATACCGGAGTTGTAATTGTATTTAGTCTTGCGGGCATTATGTATAGCGCATGCTGGGGAATAATTTTTAATCTAGTTCAAGCTGAAGCTATTGATAACGCCGCTGCAAATTCAGGTAAACGAGAGGAAGGAAGCTACATTGGAATTTTACGGGTATTTTCAGCATTTGCATATTTTTTTCAAATTCTCATTTTTGTAATTGTATGGGGATATTTTGGCTACGAGCCTGCAAAAGGTACAAACCAAACTTCTCTTGCTATTTTTGGGTTAAAATTCGCTATGTCAATAATACCGCTTGTAATTACGATTCTAGGTATCGTTATATTTGCTATTATGTATCAACTGGACAGAGAAACCTCCTTAGCAAATAAACAAAAATTATTAGAGATGGGGATTTAAAAATAAAAACCTAAACTAAATGATTTAATTACAATTTTTTTTTATTTTTATATTTTTATAAATAAACAATGTTCATCTTCTCTACTTTATATTTAGTTTGCAAAGGACGATTAGAACTGCCCAATATGATACAGCGTCGAAGTACTTATTTTTTTGCATTTTTTTTGATTTTGTAGTAAGTATTTTAATACGGAAATTACTATTATCTTAATGGATATTTTAAAAGTCTTATATGAGACAAGGCTATTTTAATTTTAATTAATAAGTGAGGTTAGAAATACTTGGCAATTATACAAATTGCATGCCCTTCGTGTAAACAAAAAGGAAAAATTGAAATTCCAGAGGACAGTTTTAAAAATGTAACACGTGGACTTCTTGCAATCAATGTTCCTTTCGGAACTATCTGTAATCACTCTATTATTGTATATGTAGATAAAAATCTTGCAATTAGAGATTATTTCATTGCGGATTTTCAAATTAAAATCCCGGAAATGGCTCCAATTAAAGATAATGAAGCAAAAAAAATTCCATCAAAAGATTTATTGAATATAGATACAATTAAGCTTAATTTTTCTGCGAATTTAATAACTTATGTTCTTAAATCAATTTTTTATAAGAAGAAAATAGCAATAATCTCAGATTTATCCTTTTTATATGAGGATTTCCATAATTTCTTCAAACAATTAACTCACGGTTCTTTTGATGCAGATATATCAATAGTTTCGAATAAAGAGTATGGAAGCAATAAAAAGAACTATAAGGAACATATAATTTTTGAGGGTAACAAGATTGTAAGAGATAATAAGAAAATCATCAATCCTAAAAAATTAAAATTAGAAAAACAAATGGTTAGTAATTTTTTTATGGAAACTGATTCAACAATAAGCTACATTGGACTCAATAATGAAATGCGTAAAATGTTTGCATTATCAAAATCCATAGCAGATTTTGCCAGCAAATTTAGAGAAGATTTAACAATAGATTCTGATTTAATTACTAATCATTTAGAAAAGGAATTTAATTTCAAAATACATAAATCTTACTTAGATTATCTATTGGAGATTGTTAAAATTAATTTTGGTGTTAAAAATATAAGAACAATCGGGATTAAAGATTATCTGAAATATTCCACGACTGGTTTTAAAACAAGACTATAAGGGTATAATCATAATATTCTCAGTAACAGCAGAATTCACAATAGGCTCGTATAATGTAAGTGAAGTTATAAACTTATTACAACATTTGAGTTTAAACGAAAGATTCTAACGATAAATTACTAATTTTGCTTCTAGTTTCAGTCTTATTTTCAATAATGCTCTTAATATAATTTGAAATTTCTTTTCTTTTTTCAATATCAGCAGGAATTGGTAGAACAACATCCATTATTCTATTTCCAATTGTCGCAATTGTTCCTTGTATAAAAGTTATTGCTTGAATTTGTTTTTGTATTATTTCCAAATTTAATAGATATAAGATTAAGTATGAATCAATGAAAGCTTCGTTTGGTAGTGTTTTGATTTGAAATATGTGGCTCTGAATTATAATTTTTGTGTCAAGCTCCGTTATGAAGGCTGTATTTCCAATTAAATTTGGACCGCCGTCTTTAACTAAAAGGATATCCTTTTCTTCAATATTTTGTTTTGTTTTATATTGCTCGTAAACCTCCACACTTGTCTTTTTATGTGAATCTAAATTAATTTCCCAATTATAAATTTCACTAGTACGAATAAAAGGTATTTCTCCTAACCCATAAACATGAGATCCTATTTCATTTCCCCGCGGAATATATCCTCCCTTATTAGAAAATATGATTTTCTTTTGAACTAATTCTTTGATTGAAATCAAATTAATATCATTATTTTCAGATAGATTCTTTATTGTCTTCTCCACGCCTGTATAATAATTTGGGATAAAGATTTTATTTTTAATTTGGCTAAGGTTGATATTAAAGATCCGTTGATCTTTATGGTAATCAAACGCTTCAGCTTCCTTAAGTTGAGTATGAAGATCTATCAAATCATCATTAATAATAGGGTTTCCGTTATAGTCAATTACTTTAGTACCGTCTTTTTTCAGTTTATACTGAGTTTTACCATCTTTATCATGTCCCACATTATCAATAATAGCAAAATCAATCTTATAATCATCTGGGATGACTCTTAATTTTTGGAAGAACAGAATAGAGGCTTTATTACACGTGTAAGGCTGAAAAGTATTTTGATCTAAGGAGATTATTCCTAGAATTTTTCCATTTGACATAAGATATTCCCAAATATATCTATCTGAGGGATTTCCAAAGATACCCTCTGGTAAAACGATCCCCATTTTTCCGCCATTTTTAAGTAGTTGAATACATCTTTCAATAAATAATATTTGAGGGGGTTGTTGTTTTACAAGATTCTTTAACTTTTCCCAAATTCCATTATTATTCTTCCAAATATATCCAAATTCATAGTTGGAAAGTAAATCTTTATTATTTATTGGAATTTTTGCTCCAAATGGGGGATTAGTCAGAATGCAGTCAAAAAAATTATCTTTGATTATACTTCTTGCTTGATCCCGGTAACTTATGGCGTCCAAAGAATCCTCACAAAATACATTCGATTTACCCCCACTCAAGATTTCTAAGTATAATTTGCAAATTCTTGTTAAGAACAAGTCTTTATCTATGCCATGTAAATTGGAAATTGCTTCTACTTTTTTTTGCTCATTGTTTATTTTGGACCAAAATAATTCTTTAGTTTCAAGAAGAAAACCTCCATGACCACATGCAGGATCCAGAACTTTAGAGTTATTTCCTGGATTTAAATAATTTACCATAAATTTAATGATATTTGGAGGTGTAAAAAATTGTCCACCTTCATCTTTTAAGATTTTACTTACAAAAATCTCGAATGCATCGCTTAAAATATCTTTAGATGAATCAAAAATTGAGATTTCTTGTAATTCTTTGACTATAAAAGCGATTAAATCCTCATTCAAGCCAATTTGTTCGTTGTCTCCTATGATATCATAATATTTTTTCTTAACATTATTTTCGAAAAACAATTGAATACGGCTTAAAAGCTCTTGATCAGTCTCATTTTCTCTGATATAAAAATCTAGTTCATCATCCTCAGATTTAGTTATTTCGTCCACTAATTTACATAATAAAAGGTTAATAATTTCTTTAGATCGTGCTCGCGTATCTGTATCTGTATATTTTAATTTCCCATATAAATGTTGATTAATTAGTTTAAATGTTTTTTTTAAATTAGGTGATTTTACTAAGTCTTTTTTTTTAATCATTTTAATTAACTAATAAAGATTGTTGATTTTTTAATTCCTCTTATTCAGTATAATTCACTATGAATATCTAATTATAATTCTTTTTTATTAAACCAAAATTAATCAAAATTATGGATTTAAAAAATATAGATTATGGAGATTACATAGAATTGTCGAAATAATGAGAAATAGCTTCTATTGTAATTTTGAATATAAATAAAACACACTTAATGTAAACTTTTTAATTATTGAAATAATTTTTAATAAATGAATTATCATGGTAGGTTTTTTAAAAATAGATGATTTGAAATCTTGGCAACGGATGAGTTGCATAATAGCTGTGTTTGGAGGGCTTCAATTTATTATTATAACGTTTGTAGCTATGTTTTTTTATCCTGATGGTTATTCTTTTACCGAAGATTATTTTTCTAACTTAGGTACAACAGTTAATATGAATACCGGTTCTACTAATACCATTTCAAGTGCATTATTTATAATCGCTTGTGTAGTAGCAGGAGTGTCTTTAATCCCATTTTGGGTTATCATTATGAATACGTTTAAGGAGACTAATTTAATGAGATACCTTAGTATTTTCGGCTCAATTATCGGGATAATTTCGTCTCCTTTATTAATGGGTATTGGACTCTTTCCTGCCGATACCAATCGTTTTGAACATACATTTTCAGCTAGGTATTTCTTTTTACTTTTCTCAGCAGCTATTTTAATATATTCAATTGCCATTTTATTAAAAGAGGATTATCATAACACTTACGCATTCGTAGGTTTTGCTTTCTCCATATTAATTGTTTTGTATATATTTCGATTTTTTGCTATAATTAATCCTTTAATGCAAAAAATTATCGTTTATGGCTTTATTATATGGAGCGCACTCCAAATAACTAACATATGGAAGGACCTCCCTTCCTAAAATTTAATTCTATAGTTTTACTCTTAAATTTTTTATTTATTTTTAAATT
>SDBT01019688.1_pt1 | contig 10572 bp, 10 predicted proteins | sample 2277101 | NCBI WGS metagenome assembly SDBT01 (sample SAMN10404973, study PRJNA504765) | marine sediment metagenome | isolation source: marine sediment core GS10_PC15, 103 cmbsf | place: Arctic Ocean: Southern Knipovich Ridge | collected 2010
GACAAGTCAACTTCATCGATCAGGGTCAGTGGACCTTGTAGATACGGCCCTGTAGATCAACGGTTAGATCGCCAGCCTTTCAAACTGGAGACGTGCGGTTCGATTACCCCCAGGGCTACCAACATGAACCCAGAGCAGTGCAGTCACGAACCCGAGGGGTGGGTCCAGGGGATCTACACCAACGACCGCCGCTACTTCACAGAGCGGTGCTCGGGGTGCGGCTTGACGGTCCAGGGCCTGGACCGGACCAAGCTCGGACCAGACTGGGTAGCCAAGCTGGTCCGAGCTAGTCAGGATCAGTCCTAGCTGGTCGAGTAGTCCTCGATGCCGATCAGGAAGTCGCTGAACAGGGTCAGCTCCAGCACGTCCGCAGTGGTCGCGGTGGTTCCGATCACGAGGAGCTTCCAGTCACCGTTTGCCGGGAGGTGTCCGGTCGAGATCGGACCGGATCGGCTGTGCTCGCCCTTGACGGTCGAGGAGGCGAGCGAGTCGGTCAGATCGACCTGTGCTCCGGATGGAGCTGCCCCGAGCGTCTCAGCTTGGTCTGAGATGGCCAGACGAGTCGTGCAGACTCCTACTCCGGTCGTGATCTCTGAGGACCAGTGGGCGTCGAAGAAGGCCGCGTTCGTCACGGCCGCCGTCTCGGGGAAGTCCACGTTGTAGATGAACATGACCGCTTCGGTCTCACCGGCGTCCACGTCCTCGATTCGGGCGTCCCCGTTGTCGATCTCGGTGGTGGTCGGGTTGCCCGTGATCGTCCCGCTGGTGGGTATCGCGACGTAGGCCGTGAAGCTACCGCGCTGGGTACCACCGGCTGCCGAGACGGCGGCGACATCGATGAGGATCTGACGGAGCTTGGAGTTGAGTGAGCCTTCGATGCCCCCTGCGGTAGCGGCGTCATCGAACTGGCCGATAAGCCCGAACAGGGAGTTGTTGGACGTACCCGCCGTGGTACCAGCCGTACCGGGGAGGCCAAGACCGAGGGACTGGATCGCGATGAACGTGTTGTTGACGATGCCCGTTGCGGCGGTCATCGTCAGGATCTTGCCAGGGCCGTCGTAGCTCAGGACGGTCTCGATCGTGCCACTACTTCCACCGGTGAGGCCGACGACGTGGGCTCCGGTGTAGAAGTCGGCCTGACCAGTCGGGCTTGGACCGCCCGTCACCTGGGTGAGAGTGATCACCGAGCCGCTGACGCTTGTGGCCTGGAACACCGCCCAGACATTCGTCGTGAGCGAAGCGAGGCTGACGTTCGCGTTGACCAGAGCTGACTGGTCACCGCCCAGGTAGTCCAGCAGGGACGAGAGGTTGGTGTTGGCGCTGAAGTCCCCGACATCTGTCTGCAAGTTGGCGATGCTAGTGGCCACGTTCGCGATGTCGGTGACCACGTTCGTGTCAATGGGAGTACCGAGGATGTCGAACAGCGACGTACCGGAGTCACCGATCAGATCGTGCAGCGAACGGCTGCTGACGTTGTCTCCGATCTTGTCCCCGAGGCTACTCAGGGTGTCGTCCCTGATGTCCCCGATGAGGAAGGTCATGTCGTCCTGGCCGATCATGAACAGCTCACCATCGACTACTGTCCCGTTGTCGACTGCCAGTTCAAACTCACTGGCCTGCTGACCACTGCTCATGCCGGTCGGTGTGAGCGTCCCACCAGTACCGGAGATGCTCTCGGTGATCGTTACGTTACCTAGCGCGCCGTCAGCGTCGTTGAGCAGGGTGACCTGATCTGTCGCGCCTCCGGCCGTGATGCCGGAGCCTGCGAACCCAGCACCGTTGATGGCGGCTCGCATGGTGACGGCCACGTCGTCGGCGGTTGTGTCACCGCTCACGTCGACTACAACGTCTCCGGTGATTCCATCAGCCGCACCAGTCACCCCATCGAACTCGAAGACGAGTGAGGTAGTGCCGTCTGAGATCGTGAACGTGTCCGCCTCAGCCAGATCGGACTTTTGGAGCGCGGTCAGGTTGCCTTCGGCGGCCTGCGCGCCCACGCTGTACTCGTTGACGAGGTTGACTTCACCGTCGTTGGTACCGCTGAGCCAGATGAAGGTCTTGCCCTCGTAGAAGGCGTCCGCGATCGTCGTGGGAGTTGAACCACCGGTGACAGCTTCGGCCACGAACACCGTGTTGGATCGTCCCGCGCCTGAGGCGGCTGCGACCTGGAAGACTGCGCGGTCGTACAGCAGGAGCTTGGCGAGGTTGAGGGATACGTCCGCTCCGGTGAAGTCTCCGATGTCCGCGATGATCGTGTTCAGATCGGTCTGGTTTGCAGCGATGTCCACAAGGGCTTGGGCTGCGTCGACTTCGATGTCCGCGACGGACTTGCCGAACGTGTCGGCTGCGACGTGCCCGGCGAGCAGCTCATCCCAGACTTGGTCCGCAGCTTCGGTGGCGCTCAGGTTGTTGAGCGCGGTGATCTGGTCGGGGATCGTCGTGCTCGTGTCCACCAAGATGTCATCAGCGGTCGTGTCGATGATGTCGATCTTCGATTCGAGCGTGCTGGAGTCCACGACGAGGTTGACCGGGCGGGCCGAGCTGTTCTCGACATCTGTTTCTTGCCAGCCGAACTCGAAGATGAGCGACTCGTCGGTGTCGCCAACGGTGTTCTTGTAGAACATGCTGAACTTGCCGGTGGCGTCGGTCTTCATGGTGGACCAGCCACCGTCTGTGACCGTGTCCACGTCGGCTGTGGCACCGGAGGTCCCGCCTTCTACGTTGTCGGCGGCGGTGAAGACGCCCGTCACTTCGATCAGCGTGAGCACACTGCCCACGTCAGTCTCCACCTCACCGGTAGCGCCGCTGATGTCTCCCGTGACAATCTCGCCCTGCTGGAAGGTGCTGACCAGTAGGTTGCTGTAGGCCAACGTGAACCCGGGGAACACGACTGGGTCCGTACTGGTTGCCAGAGGAGTTGCGAAGGCGACATCCTCGAAGAGGCGGTTCTTGATGAACGTCCCACCCGTCTGACGGATCCTGACCATCACCTCGCCGTCGTCCGGCGCTGAGAGCTGCCCGTTGGAGTCGTAGGTGTTCGCCAGCATCTCGCAGGCGACGCTTCCGGAGTCCGACAGCTCGATCTCTGGCTTGATGGCGGCGGTGAAATGTGTGTTGTTCTGAACCGCTTGGACGGCCGTGAGAACGGTGTCGAGGATGTCGTCAAGGCGTCCGCCATCCTCCCAATCGAGCTGAAGCTCGTTGGTGTCCTCTTCGATGTCTGCGATGGCCTTGCCGAACGTGACAGCGGTCGTGTGACCTGCGAGCAGTTCATCCCAGATGGCGTCCGCAGCTTGATCAGCGGTGAGATCCGTAAGGGCATCGATCTGGGCTGGGAGGTCCGTGCCTGTGTCTACGAGGATCGCGTTGGTGTCAGACAGGATCAAAGCCGCGTCGGTCTCGATGTCTGCGATGGCCGCGCCGAAGCTGAGTGCCCCGACGTGCCCGGCGAGCAGCTCGTCCCAGATGGCGTCCGCAGCTTCCACTGCGGTGAGATCCGTAAGGGCATCGATCTGAGCTGGGATCGTTGCGTTGGTGTCGACCAAGATTGCGTTGGTGTCGGACAGGATCAAGGTGGCGTCGGCTTCGATGTCTGCGAGCGCCTTGCCGAAGGTGGACGCTGTGGTGTGACCAGCCAGCAGCTCGTCCCAGATGGCGTCTGCAGCTTCCACTGCGGTGAGATCCGTAAGGGCATCGATCTGAGCTGGGAGGTCCGTACCCGTGTCCACGAGAATCGCGTTGGTGTCGGACAGGATCGCGGTGGCGTCGGTCTCGATGTCTGCGATGGCCGCGCCGAAGCTGAGTGCCCCGACATGCCCGGCGAGCAGCTCATCCCAGATGGCGTCCGCAGCTTGATCAGCGGTGAGATCCGTAAGGGCATCGATCTGAGCTGGGAGGTCCGTACCCGTGTCCACGAGGATCGCGTTGGTGTCAGACAGGATCGCGGTGGCATCGACTTCGATGTCCGCGACGGACTTGCCGAGACTGCCTGCTGTGGTGTGACCGGATAGGGCCTCATCGAGAACTGCGTCGGCAGCTTCGGTGGCGGACTCGGTCGACGCTTCACCGACTCGGTACTGAGCGCTCTCGACGTGCGCGGTGCCGTTCTCCTTCCACGCGACTTCGAGCATGACCGACTGCTCGGTGTCCAAGTCCGTGGTCCGGACGAAGAACCGGAACTGGCCGTTCTGGATCGACACTGTCTGCTGCACGAAGAAGTTGGTGGCGTGATCCAGATCACCTGACGCCGTGCTGTCGACAAGGACGGAGCCGCCCACGGCATCCATGAGTCGGTCGGCCAGTTCGGTCCCATCGGGCCTGAGCAGGCGCAGGTAGAGCGTTGCCGTCGTCGGGCCGCCTTCACCGATGTCCGGGGGCTCCAGTACGCCACGGCCGTTGATGATCTCGACCACGGTCAGCAGGTCGAAGGGGGAGGCTGCCGACGACGGGACTGCGTGAACGCCCTGGAGGCGGATCTTTGAGCTGGTGGCGATGAGGGCGAGCTTGCGCGAGTAGAAACTCATGTTCGGATCTCCAGAAAGGTCTGATCTTGGATCGTTGCTGCGATGGTTGTGCCCGGGGCGTCAGGCTTACCGACGAGCAAGATGAAGAAGCTCTCTGTGGGTAGAGCGCTCTTGGGTACTTGGGCGGCGACGTTCTGAACGAACGAGCCGACCGGGGCGACGATGTCTTCGGTAATGGCCGCTGCGACACCGGGAGGAGCTGAGCCAGGGACGCCAGCGGCAGATGAGATCATCCAGCGCGTCAGTCCCGCACTGCCGCCCGACGCGACAGTGGTCCAGAAGAAGTCCGAGGGCATGGACAAGGCGGATACACCCAGCTCCAGCTCGATCTGATCGGAGCTGGCCATCACCGTGAACTTCGTGTCGTCTGTGGCCGAGGTCGCAGCCGTCTCGAAGATGTCCAGGGCCTTGAAGCCCAGGTCATTGGTGATGAATGGGTAGATGGTCGCCATCTGAGGTTTGGAAACTCCTCCTCCACCACCCCCTCCCGGGGGGATTCCGGTCAGGACCACCTCAAGTGGTTTGATTCCAGCCGGTGTTCGGACAAAGGGCATTGATCCCCTCCTACCGGAGGCCCAGCTATCAACGCTCTATGCCCTTGACAGGCCGGACCCGATCTGTCAGACGTGTCTGCCATGTCTGACAAACTCAACAGCACAGCGCTGGTCACGCTCCAGAGCGGCCAGACCGTCTCGATCAAGTTCCACTTCGTCCCTGGGGAGGCGTGTATCCTTCTCAATGAATGGGATCTGGCAGGAGAGACGATCGTGGGCTTCGCGTTCAAGGGGCCTCACGCCAAGAAGCTCAAGGAGGCGACTCGGTATGGCTGGGGTGCCTGTTCACCCAAGATGCCGATCTTCAAGAGCGCGGCCATGCAGCTCAGCATCCGACCGGACAACACAACCGAGACGAGGCTGCGGAACAAGATCGGTCCCAAGGCCCGTTGGACCGAGCGCCTTACAGTCCGGATCACTCCTGAGATGCGAGCAGAGCTGGAGTCCCACGTCGATGGTCAAGTACGATCCGCGAGCGCTGTAGCTCGACAGGCCCTTGCTCAGTGGCTACTGGACAACGAGCGAGGCGCCCCTCACATCATCCCAATCGCGGGAGCGTAGCCAAGTGGTGAAGGCTTCCGGCTCATAACCGGGTGATACGCGGGTTCGACTCCCGCCGCTCCCACACTTCACGAGGTTCTCAATGGCACGTGCTCCCTTAGCTCTTCTCCGGTCTCCCTCAGGGGACTGGAAGACCGTCCAGACTGAGCAGTCAGCTCGCGGGTTCATTGCGGACACTGTTGTGTTTGTACGAGAGCCCACTACATACGAGCGTACTTCTGTCGAGGGGTGCTTGGTTGGCTCCAAGCGGGTCTTCACCCTCAATCTTATGGTGGACGCATGAGCACCCTCCGGATGAAGCTGGTACACAACATGCCGGTGTAGCTCAGTAGGTAGAGCGCCTCACTTGTAATGAGGATGTCGCGGGTTCAATTCCTGTCTCCGGCCCCACAGCAAAGACCCCAAAGGAAGGGGGAGATCATGGACACCCTAGTTTTGAGTGCAGCGTACGAGCCGATAGGTCGGGTCCCGTGGAGGGACGCGATGTCGATGTGGGTCTCCGGCCGCGTCGAGATCATCGAGGAGCACCTCGATCGCTTCATCGGGACCGTCAAGGGCGCGCTGGCGATGCCAGCGATCGTGCGCTTCGTGGGCAGCCACGTCCGCAAGCGTTACCGGATGCGGGTCAAGTTCAGCAAGTCCAACGTGTACTTGCGGGACCACGGCCGGTGCCAGTACTGCAACGTCTGGGGCTCCCGGGACGTTGCGACGTACGACCACGTGATCCCCAAGAGCCAGGGTGGTCAGACCAACTGGAAGAACATCGTGATCGCGTGCTTCCCCTGCAACCAGCTCAAGGCGGCTCGGACGCCTGAGCGGGCCAAGATGCGTCTGCTCTCCTTGCCTAGTCGTCCCAAGTACCTGCCGGGTGTCTCCAACGAGATCCCCTTCCGGCCTGGGATGCCGGAGAGCTGGCGGCCGTTCCTGGCGGCGATCTGATGGGAACGCTCGCTGATGGTCGCATCGGCGCTGGTGACTGGTAGTGCTGATCGAGTCGATCCGGCAGTTCGAGAGTGGAGTCCCGACCTTGATGGCGACCAGCGCTATCAAGGTCGGGCTCTACAACCATGAGAACGAGTTCGTCTGGCCGTTGGACGTGCGAGCCTGGATCACCCTGCCTGAGACGTACGGCAAGGGAAAGCTGATCGGAGGTGAGATCTTTGAGCTGAACCTGGGCCCGGTGTTCATCTACTCCAAGCTCGACATCATCGCCCCAGACCTTGTGTCTGGGCAGTCCGTGATGGATGCGCTCGATTGGCTCTTGAGCGTGATCGACCGGATGGATTCGCCCGATCTGATCGTGACTCCCAACAACATCATGATCCGCTTTGTCGTCCGGAGCCCAGACTTGGTGCGCATAGAGCTGGAAGCGCACATCATCCATCTGGCCGAGGCCATCCAAGTAGTCAACGATCGTATAGTCCCCGTACAAGGAGGGGACCATGACGATGAGTCTGCTGGCGGCCAACAACAAGAGCAAGCGGAAGCCGGGTGATCACAGCGGTCTGAACGACCTGATCTGCGCGATGCGTAAGAAGGGTCGGTCGTTCGCGGACATCGCCAAGGAAGTAGGCGAGTCGAAGTGGTACGTCCGTCAGACGGTCAAGATCCATCTGACCCACGGTGAGCAGGAAGTTGCCCGAGTGGTCTGCAAGGATCTGGCTGGCAAGAAGGGCGCCCAGACCCAGGCACGTCGCCGCAAGATCCGGTCCTTGATCGGGGACGTGGAGTATCACGTTGCCGAGGAGGATGGCGGGGCTCTCAGCAAGCGCATCCGGGTTCCGATCCCCAAGCACCTGGGAGTCCGCCTCAACCTCGATCTGATGTACCGGGTCAAGGACATGGCCGAGCGGGATCGGGTCAAGATGAGCCAGCTCCTGTACCCGTTGCTCCAGATCCATCTGGCCGCTGCCGAGGCGGCGATCGAGGCCGACATCAGGAAGCTGCTGAAATAATTACGCTCAACCTGACGGGTAGCATCGTATAGGTGTTGTAGTCAACGAACACGCGGAGATCCGAACATGGCACGTAAGTACAAGCCCGTCCCCGTCGAAGAGTTCTCCAAGGGATCCATCAACAAGAGTGCCGGTGCGATTCCACCCGGGGTCAGCATCGACAACCTCGTGTATCGTGGCCGTCCTGCCGTGAACGAGGTGGACGACTTCGGATCGGACGTGGGCCTCGCGGACATGGCCTGCGTCAACCAGTTCGGTGAAGCCAACAACGCCAAGTACTACCACTCGGGCGTGGTCCAGGCGTTGGACGGCCGCTGGTTCACGTACAACCAGTGGGGCCGCATCCATCCGGGCAAGAGCTGGAACGGCTCCTTCATCGCCAAGGGCGGCCAGTTCCAGTTCACCCAGTGGGCCAACGAGACAGATGCGCGCCTGGGCTTCGAGGCCAAGTGTCAGTCCAAGAACCTCAAGCGCCTGGAGCAGAAGCACGTCGCAGGCGTGCCGATCTGGGTGAGCAAGGTCGGCAAGAACGGCAAGTCCAAGGACGGCTACATCACCCAGGATCTGGCGACGCGTGAGCGCGGCCTGCCCGACGCCTACAAGATCAAGGACAGCGCTGGGGTCACCGTGGCTGCCAAGTCCCCGACCAAGGCGGCTACCAAGCGCGTCCCGACCAAGCGCTACCAGCCCCAGGTACTCAAGCTCGCGACCGATCTGGTCGGCGGTGTCAAGACCTACGCTCGGTCCCAGGCGGCCAAGTCGGGCGTGACCCCGACGATGCGCTCCATCGAGCAGGTCCGCGACACCTACATCCCGCTCGCTGGCCATCGGATCGCAGCGGTCGGCAACAACATCGACGCCCAGATCAACGACGGGGATCTGATCGCGATCTCCAAGCTCGTGCGCGGGCTGGTGCCGATGCCGATCCCCTCGGGGAAGATGTCCAGCACGGAGCGGGCCAAGGCCGCGATCCTCTCGGCTCAGAACATCATGGCGCTCCAGGCTGACCTCGACACCTTCGAGGCGGCTCTGCTCAACGAGGACTGGGACAAGCAGGCGATCCTGCACGGTGTCAACCCGGATCAGCTTCTCAACGCCAAGCTGGATTGGCTGGACCCGCGCAGCGAGCTGGGCCGGTTCGTGGTCGAGACGATCACGAACATGACCCGGAACCGGCACGGGCACCTGCGTGGTCAGATCAAGGTCAAGAACGTGTTCGGTGTGTCTCGGCCGGATCGGGACGCAGGCTTTGTGAAGGCGGCTCGCAAGGTCGCAGCCCAGAACCGCAACAAGCGTCTGACCAACTACGCGAACCTTCAGCCGCGTCGGCGCTCGGACCTGGGTGATCTCGCGGACGTGGCGCCCTGGGCCAACATCTACTTGGGCATCCACGGAACCCGTCCGGTCAACGTGGCCCCAATCCTCCAGGGCAACCTCCGCCTCCCGAAGTCACTCCCTGGTGCTCAGATCACCGGTGCGGCCTTTGGGCACGGGGTCTATTTCGCGGTGGATTGGCGCAAAAGTCACGGCTACACCGGACATGGCGCTAGTTACTGGGCCAGTGGTGGTCAGATCGCGGCTCGGAAGGGTAGCTTCTTCCTGTTCCTCTGCGACGTGATCATGGGTGATGCCTACATGACTCCCTCGACGGGCTCGTGGAACAAGCCTCCCCAGGGGAAGGATTCGGTAGCTGCTGTTCCTAGTCACTGTCGTTCTCTGGTCAATGAAGAGCACATCATCTTCGATCCGAACTACCAGCGGATCCGTTACGTCATCGAGGCGGACATCTGATGTTGAACGATTCCGATTCCAGCTTCCTGTGTGAGCAGATGTTGAACCGCGTGATGGAGCTGCATGGGGCTCGCATGGATGAAGCAGAGGAACGCATGCGGCCGTTCCTTTTGCTGGCTCCCCACGTTCGTGTCTATCAGGATGGCGACCAGTGGTGTGCTCTTTACGGTGAGACCGTCCAAAGCGGCGTCGTTGGGTTCGGTCCCACTCCTGAAACGGCTGCACAGGCATTTGATCGTGCTTGGAAGGGCGTCTGATGCAGTACGTCTTCGATGGGCAGCTCGTGTTAGCTCCTTGGAAGGGGCAGACCCTTCTGATGGAGGTCACCTGTGCTTGTGGAGACACGGCTCGTTGCGTCAACAAACTACATGGGGTCGACACTTGGTTCAGCGTGAACGAGCTGCGGCCCCGTGAAGAAAGTCCCGCTCGTGGGCGAGCCACAGTCGTATAGGAAGCATACCGGCCGGGCGGTACCCCGGAACTTGATCGTCAAGCCATACAGGCAGGAGACACCATGACGATGACTACTTCGACTCCTTCTTCCAGCGCCCCCACCACCGATGCCGAGGCGATCGCTTCCAGCGCCAACTGGCGTGATGCCGTCCGCGACCTGATCGGGTTCGTGGTGGAGCGTCAGCGCCAGCGTGCCGAGGGTGGCGACCCCGAGCCCCAGACCGAGGACTGCCTCAGCTCTGGTGGGATCGTGGCCGTCCTCCGGACCCACCGGATGAGCGACCTGCGCTTCTCGGCCACGAACCTGGGCGGCTACCTCCGGGATCTGTTCGACGGCGACAACATGGGCAAGTACCTGATCGATGACGGCTTCGGTGACTTGGAGGAGGTCAGCCCGCTTCAGGTCTCCCGTATCACGGTCGGCAAGGGTCGTACCCCGGCCGGTCAGCTCGTGTTCGTCTACGGGCCGACCCAGGAGATCTGCGACGAGTTCGACTTCGAGGTCGACATCCCGATCCCGCCCGGTCACACCCCGCGTGCTCCTCAGGCGGCTCCGGTCCAGGCGGCCTCCCAGGGCGGCTACCCCACGGCCGTCTCTGCCCAGGCCCCTGGTGGCTACCCCACGTCGATCGCGGCGGTTGTGAACCCCACCCCGGCACCGGCTCCGGCCAAGCCGGTCAAGACCACCCCAGCGGGCCGTATGCCTTCGGGCACCCAGGAGGTCAAGGTGATCGC
>SDBT01019689.1_pt1 | contig 10572 bp, 5 predicted proteins | sample 2277101 | NCBI WGS metagenome assembly SDBT01 (sample SAMN10404973, study PRJNA504765) | marine sediment metagenome | isolation source: marine sediment core GS10_PC15, 103 cmbsf | place: Arctic Ocean: Southern Knipovich Ridge | collected 2010
CCGCCGGCCCAGGCGACGAAGATACCGGAGAAGACCAGCATTGTCGTCGAGACGCTCTTGAACTGGACGTAGATGATCATGAAGATCACGAATAAGGCGACGGGCAGAACGATGGACAGCGTCTTCTGGGCCCGAATCTGGTTCTCGTAGCTGCCGGCGAACTTGTAGCTGACTCCACGGGGCATGGTAAGCTCGCCGCTATCGATCTTGGCCTGTAAGTACCGCTGGCATTCTTCAACGACGTCCACCTCTGCGTACCCGGGTTTCTTGTCAAATACGATGTAACCGACCAGGAAGGTGTCTTCGCTCTTGATGACCTGTGGGCCGCGAACGTAGCGAATCTCCGCCAACTGAGCGATCGGAATCTGCGCTCCGCCAGTGCCCGGCACGAGTATCTTGGCCAGTTTCTCGATGTCGTCGCGAAGCTCTCGATGGTAACGGACCCGGACGGGGAAACGCTCGCGGCCCTCGACGGTCGTGGTAACCTGCCGGCCGCCGATGGCGATTTCGATCACATCCTGAAATGCACGGATAGGCACGCCATAGCGCGCTATCGCGACTCGGTCCGGGACGATCTCCAGGTAAGGCTTACCAACGATCCGGTCGGCGATGACCGCAGCGGCTTCCACACTGGGCACTTCCTTGAGGAATTGCTCAATCTGGAGCCCCACCTTCTCGATGACTTCCAGTGATGGTCCTTTGACCTTCACGCCCATGGGGGCACGCATGCCGCTTTGAAGCATGACGATTCGAGCAGCGATCGGCTGGAGCTTAGGCGCTGATGTGGTGCCTGGGATCTTTGCCGCCTTGATGATTTCGTCCCAGATGTGATCCGGCGTTCTGATCCCAGCCCAAGCTTCACGCCCCTCGTTGATCGCCGGGTCCAGCCGAGGACGCCAAAGACGGAAGGGCTGGCCATCCGGATCGGGGATCAGCTTGCCCGCTTTATCACGTGGGAAACGCCCACGAACGCGGTATGGTTTTCCGTCAGGAGCCAGGACAGGCTGGCCCTGCTCGTTGCTAAACATCCTGACCCCGTCAGTGACGTACCGGAAGTTGACGCGCCGCCCTGCCTTGTCCGTGGCGTACTGCGGCTTGTAGTTTATGACGGTTTCGATCATCGAGATCGGGGCGGGGTCCAGGGGCGTCTCGGCGCGGCCTAATTTGCCGATCACCGAATCGATCTCGGGAATGCCCTGGAACGCCATGTCTTGCTTAGCGAGGATGTCAAGCGCCTCGCCGATCGACGCGTGAACCATTGTCGTCGGCATGAACAGGTAAGAACCCTCATCCAGCGGAGGCATGAACTCCTTGCCGAAACCGGGGAACTTGTCTTTCCCCTTGATCCAGAAAGCAGCCGCTTCTGTAGTGCTTTGGTCGATGCCAACGATTCCCCCGACCTTTGGAATAAACGAGAAGACCTTATCAAACCCCAGCCAGGCCGTGACACCAAGAATGACAGTCAACGTGGGTATTGAGAGGAACAACAGCTTATGCCGCAGACACCAGCGAAGAATCGGAGAATAGACATGCCGGAATAGGTGGAAGAAAACCAGCAATCCTCCGATCAACATGCCGACGAACACGAGATTCCTTGGAAGTCCTCGCTGGGGCCCCAGAGGCTCCCAGTATTCTGTGAGAATCAAGCCCACCAAGGCCACAACAATTGCATTGGCGACCCACGGCATGAAGCGTTCGATTCGCTGGGGGATCCAATTCTTGAGAAGGCTGTGAGCGGCAAGAAGAACGACGGCCAGGCCCGATATGGTGATCAGGAGAGACCATCGAGCCAACCCGTAGACTACCAACGTCAGGCCTGTTGCTCCAACGAGTGCAAACAAGACCTGCCGAAGTCTCTTCCCGGAGACCTTGCCGCAGAACAGCATGTGTGCAACCGGCGGCACCACGGTTAGTGCAATGATGACCGAGGCAAACAGAGCGAACGTCTTGGTGTACGCAAGGGGTTTGAATAGTTTCCCTTCGGCCCCGATCATTGTGAAGACCGGCAAGAAGCTGACTACGGTCGTCAGGACGGCTGTCAGAACGGCCCCTCCAACCTCGCTGGCAGCGCGGTGAACGACAGCTGCACGAGGCTCGTCGGGTGAGGCCTGTTCCAAATGGCGTAGAGTGTTCTCGCACACCACGATGCCCATATCCACGATCGTACCGATGGCGATGGCGATGCCCGATAGCGCAACAATGTTTGCATCCACGCCAAAGAACTTCATCCCGATGAAGCTCAGCAACACGGCCAGAGGTAACGTCAAAGAAATAATGAGGCCGCTGCGTAGGTGCATCACCATCACAATAATCACTATGATCGTGATGAGGATTTCCTGCGATATGGCGTCGTTGAGCGTACCCAGTGTCTCATAGATCAGCCCGGTGCGGTCATAGAAGGGAACGACCGTCACCTTGCTGATCGTTACCCAATTCGGCCATTGATCCCATGGGATCGACCGCAGATGTCCCAGCCAAGCTTCTTGGTTGATTTCCGCCCCAACGAAACCCTTAAAGCTACGGCCTTCCGCAAAGCGGGTAACCTCATCTCGCGTAACTTGTGAAAAATCGATCACCGCCTTCGATGGCAGCGCCTCGGCGGTTTCCGCGATCTTGTCCTTGACGTTCTTGATCACTCGTAACGGGTTGTCGCCATAACGAGCTACAACCACGCCACCGACAGCTTGGGCTCCGCCCTTATCCAGTGCGCCGCGCCGCATGGCCGGGCCGAGGGTCACCTTGGCAACTTGGTCGACCAGGATCGGCACATTATCTCGGACCTTAACCACACTGTTTTCGATATCAGAGGTATTCTCGATGAACCCGATGCCCCGAATGAAATATTCCGTTCGGTTCAGCTCGAGCGTCTTGGCCCCCACATCAATATTGGATGCCTTGACGGCCTTGACCACGTCGGTCAGCGTTACCCCGTAGGCACGCATGGCGTCCGGATCGACGTCTACCTGGTATTCCCGAACATATCCTCCAATGGAGGCGACCTCCGAAACGCCGTCCGCCGAAAGCAGCCAGTACCGAACATACCAGTCCTGAATGGTGCGAAGCTCCTCCAGATCCCAACCTCCCGCCGGATTGCCGTCCCGGTCGCGGCCTTCGAGCGTGTACCAGTAGATCTGCCCCAAAGCTGTAGCATCCGGCCCCAGCACGGGCTGAACTTCGGGCGGCAGCGTCCCGGCCGGGAGGCTGTTGAGCTTCTCAAGCACCCGCGTTCGCGACCAGTAAAACTCCACGTCGTCCTTGAAAATGATGTAGACCGTGGAGAATCCGAAGAACGAGTAGCTGCGGATGGTCTTGATGCCCGGCACGCCCAGCAGCGAGACCGTCAGCGGATAACTGATCTGGTCTTCCACGTCCTGTGGGGACCTGCCCATCCACTCGGTGAAGACGATCTGCTGGTTCTCGCCGATGTCGGGGATTGCATCGACGGGCACCGGGTATCTCGTCATGCCGCCGAGTTCCCAGTCATAGGGCGCACCCAGACCTCCCGCTGCAATTACGGCAAACACAAATAGGACTACGATTAGCTTGTTTGTTACACAAAACCGAATGAGCTTGCCGATTGCTGATCGTTGTTCGGGTGTCTGCTCGAAGGGCGACTCGTTATGCATCCGAACCTCCCTGTTCCTCAACGCCCGGGAATATCTGGATTACCTCACCACACTGCAGCATGGCAGCTCCGAAGTAGGGGTTGCGCGTCTCCTCATCAGCCTGGAGCCACGTCGCGCCGCGGTTGCTGAAGGCCATCGGGCATTTGAACTGGTACAGGGAACCGCCAACGATGCCGAATCGCTTTGCTGCCGCTGCCATCTCCTCCGAAAGCAGGGCAAACTCCTTGCGAACAGGCTCGATGCTTTTTGCCTGAATGACGCCGGTCAGGATCTTCTCCAACTCGCCAGAAGTCTTCATCCAGGCCATGTGATCCGCGCCTTGGAGGAGCGTCATGTCGACGGAGGTAATGGCATCAGCCATCTTCTTTGCAGCATCACCTGCCTGCTTGGCGTCATCCTTGGCCAGTGCCTGTTGTATGGCTAGATAGGCCTCGGCGGCTTTGGCGAGCTGTTGTCGGAATCTCGGATCGATGACAGAAGTCATCGGGACACTGTCGCCGTCCTCCGGGCCCAGCTTCGACTTCATCGAAGCCAGGTGTTCATTCATCATACCTGCCACTCTCTCGGCGGTTTTGAGATCTATCGCTTCCTTGCCTTCAATCGCGTCGTTAGTCAGGAGCATCGAATACTCCTGCCAGAGCATCTTCATGTGCCTTTGCAGTTCCTGCCCGTCAACAGCACCGACATTCCGTTGCAGTTCTGCAAATGCCGAGTGTGTAGCGGTAAGATCGCGAGCTTCAATTGAACTGTTGATTTTTTCCCCAACACCCAAGACGGCGTGCAACTGAGCTTGAACCGTCGCGGGAAGCGCCATCGCCATCTTGTCGGTGTCTTTCTTGCCGGCAGCGGGTCCGCCATGCTGATGGCCACCACCGCCTCCTCCCTCGGGCGTCATCATGCTTGGCCTGGCTTGGATCTGTAGTTCGGCATCGATCTTGAAGTTGCCCTTGGTCACAACGCGCTCGCCTTCCACTAGACCATGCCGTACCAGGTAATAGTCACCGGCCTTGGGACCCAAGACGATTTCTCGTCCCTCGAATGTTGGTTTCTCCCTACCTGGCAACTCCACATACACGATGGCCCGTGTGCCTGTGACCAGAGCAGCTGTGGCAGGAATCACCAGCGGCCTATCGGCCTTGGTCGGATCCAGGCCGAGGTAACCCAGAGACTCGGTTCGCACCAGCGGCATTTCACAGCTGTCGCATTTGCCGGCGTTTTCTTTCACGATGTCCGGGTGCATCGGGCAGATCCACTTGCCCGCCAGGGCGACATCCATCACCTTGGCTCCGGTGGCCACCTGCGCTCTTGCCACGGCCCGTATGAACATTCCCGGCTTGAGCCTCATCGTTGGATTCGTGGCATTGACCCGCACTTTGACCGTTCGAGTCGTTTGGGTGAGGATTGGATCAATGAATGCGATGGTTCCGATAAAACGTTCCCCGGGGTAAGCCTCAGTTGTAAATTCTACCTTCTGGCCGTAGCGAAGCCACATCAGGTCCGATTCGTAAGCATCCAGGCGAATCCACACTTCCGATAAATCGGCGATGGTATAGATCCGCGTGCCGGTATTGACATACATGCCTTCCTGGGCGTTCTTGTGGATAACGATACCACCACTCGGCGCATAGATCGTCATGTGGTCGGATGTCGTGCCTCGTTTTTCGATCTCTGCAATCTGCTCGGGTTTGAGCCCCCACAGTCGAAGCTTCTCTCTGACAGCGACAACGGTGGCCTCGGATGTTTCGCGAATGATGCTGATGTCGCTCTTCTCGAGGTTCTTGACGGCCTCCAGGGCCTGAAGGAGTTCCTCCTGGGCGCTGAGCAGTTCCGGGCTGTACAGGTAGACCATGTGGTCTCCCTTCTTGACCGGAACCCCCGTATAGTCCACGAAGAGTCTGTCCAGCCGCCCTGGGATCCAGGCGGTGATGTACTTCAGGCGAGTCTCGTCATAGTCGATCTTGCCCACCATCCTCACCTCCACCTCGACGAACTTCCGTTCGACCGGGGCGGTCTGGATTTCCATCAGCTTCCTGGCATTCTCGCTGATCGTCAGTTCGCGGAGACTGCCGGCATCTTCCTCTTGAGTCTCCAGCGGGATCAACTGCATGTTGCAGAGGGGGCACAGGCCGGGCTTGGGCAGTCTGATCTGGGGATGCATGGAGCATGTCCACCACTGTGGCGCTTTGTCCTTCTCGTGGGCCACGTGCTGAGCGGAAACACCCACTTCATCAGGGCTGGGACCGAATACGCCCCGGACCATATACCCCACAACGAGGCTGATAATTATCGCGACCACCAACACCCATATCTTGGTCGCTCCCCGCAAAGATTCGATTGTATGCATGATACGCTCTTTCATAATTGCCACCTTGTCTCTCAGTGGGTTAGCAGCACAATCGTCGCATGAATCGCACCCGAGCTGAGCGCACAGAGGCCAACGATCTTATGCAGTTTCAGAAGTAGCCTGGGCCCCAGCCGCCTGATCCGCCGCAGCAGGCCTAAACACACAGTCAATGCAACAAGCGACAACGTCAGTATGCCGGTAGGCTCGGCCAGGCTTATCAATGAGAATTCATGGGCATAATTGGCGTGCTCATGCTCTTCATGGCCCGCATCAGCCTGCGCCGATGCAAACTGGGGAAGCTGCGACAGGTACTTCTCAGGAGCCTTGGCAAAATCCGTCTTGCAGCTCTGGCAGCAGAAGAACACGCGCTTGCCTTGGTAGTCTGTATAAATGCTCCGATCGATTTTGTTTCCAACCATCACCGGGCACTCAGTTTGCACGGACTCGATATCACCGTGTTCTTCTGCGCCCTCATGAGGGTGTTCCGCCTCAGCAGAGCAAACGGCCGCCGTAATTCCCAGAGCGAGAATTGCTACAGTCATGGGCCGCATTAACGCTTGAAGGGTTCCCCGAGGCTGGATCGGCTGTCGAAGCCCCTTCGATTCTGACGCCCCTGAGCTGTCTTTTATCATGGCTTGTCCTCTTCAGGAATTATATCCCGGCCGTCTCCACTAACGGTTGTAGCCGCTTGGTGGTTCCCGCTTGCGGTAACTTTTGCATCTAAAAAGGCTTCTTGCCTATCTTCAGCTATCTTCCCGCCCGAGTCTCCGTCTCCATCAGACGTTGTCTGAGGCGATGTTCTTTGGGCCCGGTGCCCCACGTCTTTCTTGCTCTCTTGGACCGAATCGGTCCCTTCATCGAGTTTTGGCGGGTTCTGCCTGACAGGGCGGTGCCCCTCGGATTCTGGATTGTCCTCCCGGACCTTTGGTTTGACCTGTTTCCTATTCGTGATCGAGAAATCCTGTGCGGTCAGACTTTCCAACTCCGCCAACCGCTGGGCCTTATTCGTCAAGGCCCGCTCGTATGCCAATTCGAATTCAAGAAGAATTCGCTGCGCATCGATCAGGTCTGTGAACGACGCCTTACCGGCACGAAAAGAGGCATCCGTGGCCTTCAAGGACTCTCTGCCCTTGGGAAGAAGTGCATCACGGTAGAGATCGATCTTTCGGTTGGCATCGCGGAAACCATACGCCGCAAATTTCAAGACCGCGCTCAGCCTGTTAGTAGCGTCGAGCTTGCGATGGACGGCGGCGAGACGACGATGGCGTGCCTCCCTGACACCTGCAGACAGCTTGTCCCGCCAAATAGGCACATTAACCGAAACCATCACAATGATGGGATCCTTGCCGTCATCGCTTGGGCGTCGCCCGCCAGTGGAGTTGGCGGTATCAATGTAGCCGACGCCCAAGGTGACGTCGGGGAAATACTCCTTCTTCGCAACTTTGATCTCTTGTTTCCATCTGGCGGCCTCAGAATCCAAAGCGCGGATTTCGGGGTTGGTATGCTCTAACCAAGCAAGCAGCTCTTCATCAGTAACCGAAACGTCAACATCTTCGATCGCCTGTGGCCAAGGAAGAGGTGCGTTTGGGCTGCGGTTCAACGCCGCGTTGAGTCGTGCAACGATGGGTTCGCGCAGGTCTTTCAGCGTTCGAAGATGATCATCAAGCTTCCCGAGTTCCACCTGAGCTCGGATAACTTCCGTGTGTGTTGCTACGGCGGCCTTATACCTCGTGCGCAGCACTCTCTCAATGGTCTGAATCAGCCGGACATTCTCTCCGACAATATTGATGGCCCGCCATAGGTAGTAGTATTCGTAGTAAGCGTCTTTGACTTCACGAAAAAGCTTAAGCTTCTTCGCGTTATACCGTTGCCTTTCGGCTTCGGAGGCTTCAAAGGCGGCGTACCCTCGAAGCTTCAGCTTGCCGAACCACGGAAAAGTCTGGGCAAGTTCAAAAGCTTGTCGCTGAGCGCCAACACGCGTTTCCACTTCTTCGATGAAGTAGCGGTAGGTAAAACGAGGGTCGGGAAGAGCCTTTACTTGAGGTACGCGCTCGAGTGCAGCCTTCCACTGGTTGAACGCTGCTTCCAGTCCCGGGTTGTTCAATGCAGCGTAAGTAAGATAATCAGACAACTCTGGCTTCTCTGCCAGTTCCAGCGGCTCTTCGGCAGGATCATCTTCCCAAGACAAGCTGGAAAGCGATCTTTCTTCTAAGTGAGCCCGCCCAAGGTTGGGTTCCCAGGCATGTTGCCGCTCACATCCAGCCGTCAACGCCGCTCCGGCCGCGCAGACAGCCAAAAGCAACGACAGAATGCTCCGTCGATTCATAGTGTTCGTCCTTATTCTCATGTATGCCTATGAAGTTCTTCGGCCTCCGAACCCTTTTCTGATAAAGGAAGTATACGCGGCCATAGATGGCCGCCACGCATTAAGATCAAGCCGTATCTCTGTGCATTTCGTAGCATGGCGTTAAGAGGTTGCTGTCACAGAAGTTACTGGGCGCTTTGGGCTGGTGATCCTCTTTGGCGATGGCCGGACGAGATGCCCAAGGATCCGTCACTGCCATGGGCCGTAGCTATCTTGCTCTGGGCTTGCAGAGCGCCGGCCACCGAGAGCGCGGGCCGGAAGACGGGTAAAGGGTTGCCGATACGGCGGCTTTTCACGTCATAGCCCGCCTTATTCATGAAGCTGTCGGATGAGCAGGCGCGGACCCAGCAGCATGCGCTCCCTAGCGGGCTAACTTGTTCCTATCAAATACACCAAACGTTTCATCACCCGGTTTGGTTCCGATTAAGGCCAGAATATCCGGCTACTCACGCCAACAGGTCGATCTGCACGAACTACTTCATGCCCGATGTCGCCGTCTATAATCAGACTGCTCGAACTGCTCACAACGTTAGATCGTTTTGATTGATCAAGAGGCAGACTCGATAAGTGCGATACGTGCGTCGCGGTTAGTGGTCCCGGCAGCCAAGCTCGAGCGCATTGCGGCAACGCGCCCGCCGGCCGCACGGTTTGCTTTGGAATGAGGTCCACGGATCACTGGGGGATGTCGGGCCGCTCTGCAAGCGCGGCATTCCTGATTGGAAACATGCTGCAGACCTTCGCCTTATCAGCAGCTATCGAGGCCCGGGCGCCTGCGGCGAGACAGCCAATGCCTGGGCTGGTGATGCCAAAGGCCGAGAACTGTGGAACCTGAGGCGAGCGTCGGGCGTTTGGTCAGAGAACAGCACCAGCAGCCCGAGGAAGCGTGGAATGAGAATCCCTGCAAGAATCAGTCGGACCAAGGACAACAAATACCGGGCTGCTTGCCAGTCACTGCCAGGGTGTGTGATCACGGCTGAATCGTACGAAGACGCCGAGGAACGACTCCAACAAGCGGTTGAGAGCTATTTGGCCAGCATGAACTGCGTTAACGCAGTAATGCTGGAGACTAATAAAAGCGCGTAGTGATAATAGGCAGCTATTCTCATACTAGGCAGGAGGCCAGATATGAAGCGTGATGAGATACAGCATCGATGCAAGGATCCGGTGTGCGGCATGACCATCAGTCGCTCTAGCGCTACGGCTAAATGGGTATTCGGCGATAAGGTTTACTATTTCTGTGCCGAAGTGTGCTGCCAAGCCTTCAAGGCAAACCCGCAGAAGTTCCTCCGCAGAAGGCCCCGCTGGCGCAGTGGCTCTCGGTGTCGACAGCATCAACACCAGCAACTCGGATTAACGTGCCATTAACTATTCGGCGAGACGAGTAGTCGTGTCGACAAGAGAAAGGTCGGATAAGCGTCGCCATCCCGAGATCGGTCAACACATCCTGTCGACCGTGCCGTTTCTGGCTGATGTCGCGGAGATCGTCTACTGCCATCATGAGAAGTATGACGGGACAGGCTATCCGAGAGAACTGCACGGGCACAGCATTCCTTTCGCCGCGAGAGTCTACGCTGTAGCGGATGTGTTCGATGCCTTGACGTCAGATCGACCGTACCGGCGAAGCATCAGCTTTGGTGAGGCGCGGCAGGTCATCCAGGACGGGTCGGGAACACACTTCGATCCTCAGGTGGTCGAAGCGTTCCTCGCCATACCCGGCCAAGAGTGGTCGCGGATCAGGCGCTTGTCGAGGTCAACGTCCTTGGGAGTCAGCCAGGTGGCAGCTTCCCCGCCCACACTATCGGCGCAGGTAAACGCCCAAAACAGACGGCGGGTGCAAGGCATCCAACGCGGCTGGCTACGGGTTAAGGGCGTAATACTTGCTCACCGCCTGCGTAGCAGGGCCACACCGCCCAGGGCAAGCAGCAGCATCGTCGTCGGTTCGGGGATGGGGGAGGTCTCCGGCAGCACCCAGCCCCAGTTGCCTGCAAGGATGCTCAGGTCGCCCACGGTGACGCTGCCGTCGCCGTTCAGATCACCCGAGCCCCACGTCGCGCCGCAGGAAATCTGCCAGTTACCGGCCAGAATGCTCAGGTCGCCCACGGACACCCGGTGATCCCCGTTGGCATCGCCCCAATGAAGGATGTCGTATTCCATGGTGAGTGTTGGAGGCGTGTCGTAGGACTCGCTGGTGAAGAAGCTCGTCTGGTGAGTCCCGCCCGAGAAAAACAGTATCCCCA
>SDBT01019690.1_pt1 | contig 10571 bp, 12 predicted proteins | sample 2277101 | NCBI WGS metagenome assembly SDBT01 (sample SAMN10404973, study PRJNA504765) | marine sediment metagenome | isolation source: marine sediment core GS10_PC15, 103 cmbsf | place: Arctic Ocean: Southern Knipovich Ridge | collected 2010
AAGTGGATTAACTCGCCATGAACTTGACGCCTTATGGGGGTTGAATCTAACTCGTGCATTAACACTTGCTTTAAAAAATCATGGTAATCGCGGATTCACATTAATTTCAACAGGTCGTGTACAAGGTCCAACCCTAGCAATTCTTCTGAAAAAAGAACTTCAAATCAGAAAGTTTAAACCAAAACAGTTCTGGCAATTAGTTTCAAAAATTAAAGTTGGAAAGATCGAATTTGACGTACTTTATAAGCAAGAGAAGATCTGGGATAAAAACGAAGCAACCGTTATTCTACAATCTTGCAACGATCGAACTGCTACTGTACTTGACATAAAAAAACAAGATTATACACAAAATCCCCCATTCCCCTTCAACACTACCGATCTCCAATCTGAAGCGTATCGTCATTTCAAATATTCTCCAAAACAAACCCTTCAAATAGCAGAGCGCTTGTACCAAAGAGGAATTATCTCTTATCCCCGTACAAACTCACAAAAGTTACCTCCAATCATCAAGTACAAAAAAATACTTGAAGCGATCTCAACTTTAAAACCATACGCATTTCTTGTATCCAAGTTATTAAAGAAAACGCCGCTTATACCAAATCAAGGTAAATTGACAGATCCAGCACACCCCGCAATCTACCCAACTTTTGAAGTCTCTGAATTGAAAAAACTAAATTTATCCCAGAAAAACATTTATGATTTAATCATTCATCGTTTCTTATCCGTATTTGGAAGTCCAATGCTCAGAGAAAGCAATAAAGTGTCTCTTAGCATCAATGGGAACATCTTTATTCTCAAGGGTACTCATACGATTGATCCCGGATGGACAATATTCTCTGAAAAATATTCTCTCTTCAATGAACGAAAATTACCTAATTTGAGCGTTGGACAAACTCTTCAAATACTCGAGCTTAACATTTTGAGTAAAGAAACTAAACCTCCGCTCCGGTACAATCAAGGAACTATATTAAAGATAATGGAACGTAAACACCTTGGTACACGTGCAACACGAGCTAATATCTTACAAACTTTGTATGATAGAAATTACATAGAAGGTGAAAGCATACAAGTGACTCAACTTGGCGAAGTTGTCGTAAAAGTTCTAGAAGAGTTTTGTTCAATTATTTCTAGTGAAAAATTAACCCAGAACTTTGAAGAAGAGATGGATCGAGTTTTCAAAGGAGAAAAAAAGAGGATTGCCGTCATAAATGAAGCACAACAGTTACTTAAAGCAGTGTTAAAAAATTTTAAGAATAATGAGAAGCAAATAGGTAAAAAACTTCTCGAGGGTTTACCTAAATCAGGGCAAGATCAACAAGACCTCGGTAGATGTTCTAAATGTGGCAATGAATTAAAACTTGTAAGATCAAAAAGGACGAACCTGTTTTTTATAGGCTGCGCCGGATATCCAAGGTGTACAAACAGTTATCCGCTACCACATAATGCACAAATTAAAACTACTGGCAAAGTATGTAAAAAATGTGATACACCCATTGTGAGGATCATTAGAAGAGGACAACGTACATATGAAATGTGTCTTGATTTAGCCTGTGAAACCAAGAAAACTTGGGGTAAGATTTAAATTAATTTTATAATGGAAAAGGTTATACCCGCTCTTAAAACGGGTACGCTTTTATAATCCCTTTTAACTTTTTTTAAAACCTACTGGTATGAAAATCATAGGCGAATCATTTAACCCTAATATTCCTTTAATCTTTGCCATCTGAATCTGACTTATCACTTGTATACTACTTGCTAACTGTAGAGCTTGAGTTTGTAAAACTATATGTAAAGCGGAATATCCAGCTTCCATTAAGGATAGATATGGCCCAAGTTTTCCATTCGATGCAATCACAATATATGTGGGCGCCTTAGCTATTTTAGGTACTATTTTTTGTATTTCTTGGAATAATTCCCCTGTCCCCGTATATAACCATCCTCCCTCTTTATATTCACCCAGCTTCAGCATATTTCCTGTCCGAATTATTCCCAAGGAATGCGTTGCAACATCTTTTTCTTCATCCCAGTTCAAATATTTGAAAATACCTTCTTCTTCAATAACATAGAGTGTTGTTGTGTATGTTGCTGAAGCGGATGGAATGGTTTTGCCCTGTCCTCCAAGAGCTAATGTATCATACCTATGATATTTAACGGTCCTGTGCGGTGTGCATCCAATCCCTGCCCAGAGAAGTTGTCCAAGCTGAGCTCTAGACACTTTCTCCTCTGTAAAGATTTTGGAGTTCTTCCACTTATTTATACACTCAACGGCCGAATTCTTACTATCTCTTATTGGTTCTGGAAGAGTTCCTCTTCGATATTTCTTTGGTGGACTCTTACTAAAATAGGGAACCATTGGAACGAGATCTACATACATTCCCCCAATCATGTTAATTCCTACTTGAGCAATTGCTCCGGCGACGTGCACCATTTCTTGCCCCATTCCTCTTTCAATCCAATACGCATTCTCGTTCTCTGTAGAGAATACCACTTTTCTCAATTTTTTATCAGTATTCCACTGTAATCGAATACTTGGATGTTTAATCCCTGGATATTGGATAGGTTCTAGCCCTGTTTTTATGTTATTTAAAGAGCGAATTTCATCATCAAACCTCATTCCGTTACACTCTACAACAATTGGTTCTTTACTGATATGCGGAGTATGTCGAAGACAACTAAAAATAAACGCTACTTGATCAGGAGTTAAAGGCTGGCTACCTAAATTTCCAGCTCGTTCGATTCCTTTCCATCCACCAGTTGAGACTCTACTATTTAGCGCCAATTCAAGGCTAACGTTCTTATATGTTTCCAAAGTCAAATTTTAATCACTCATTAACAATATATAACATGCTTTTGACTAAATACTTTTTTTTTAAATTCAATAATAGACACTCAAAATTAAAAACATCTATGCCTACTAATTGAACAGAGATAAAATTCCTTTAAAGTCTTTCCAATTCTAACATCAAGATATTGCTTGAGATAAAAATTAGAAATAGAAAATAAAAACTTCTTCTTTAAATATTAATAACGAAAATTCTGTAAATAACCAGAAAATAAATAAATAAGAACTTTACTTGTTTATTCTTCCAAAGTATGAGGTGATATGTTTGGTATCTGTTAAGATTAATGAAGAAAAGTGTACTGGTTGCGGAACCTGTATTGACACCTGTCCAGTTGAAGTCTTTGAACTTCAAGAGAAAAAGGAAAAAAAATTATCTGTGGTTGTTGCTGAAGACGAATGTATTGTATGTCGCGCCTGTGAAGTTCAGTGTACTGAAGAAGCAATTGAAGTTATTGAATAGACGATGCACAGCATAATATTATTGTGAACTCAATCCTCCATAGAATTTCCCAGTTTTAAGGTCAAGAGTTCACTTTGATATTTTAAAGCATCTAAAAATACGTCAATTGATAATTCGATTTAACTGTAGATCATTTACAATGCTACTAATCTTAAAACAAGTTGCTTAACAACCCTACCCGTCTTTTTTATTAAAAATTCAGTTAATTTTTTTTAATGCCTATTTAATAAAATACGCAGACGTTGAATGTTTTTAATATGTAGTTTATTCTAAAAAGAAATTCTTTATTGATTTTTATACTTATTTTTTTGAAATTGTTATGTTGTAAGAAAAGTTTTTTTAAGGTAACGAAATGATAAAATATGGGTTTATTATGGTTGACGATAAGGAACTAGAACGGATCAAATCCAAGAAATTGAGCGAAATGTTTAAACGTAGTGCCTTAGCAGAAAAGTTAAAGACATCTCGTAAAATAAGGGGATCTACTTTGAATAAACCTATTAAAGTAACTGATGCAACTTTTAAAGAGACTATTCAGGATCATTCCATTGTAGTTGTTGATTGTTGGGCTCCCTGGTGTGCTCCCTGTAGAATGGTAGCTCCTATTATAGATGAGTTAGCTTTGGATTACGCTGAAAAGATCTTATTTGGTAAATTAAATGTAGATGAAAATCGTGAAGTTGCAACAAAATACCAGATAATGAGTATTCCTACATTGTTAGTATTTAAAAACGGTGAGCTCATAGAGCGAATTATTGGTGCACAACCAAGAGAAATGTTAGAACCGAAACTTTCTCGCCATTTATAACTTTTATATGTATATTTTAGCGATACAGTTAACGTTTATGAGCTACGCGGTTATTTTTTTTAGTTGTTTAATAGATTATCTGTCATCTAGTCATTTTTTTTCTATTCTTGCAAGACTTGTTAATGAATTTAAAGTAGTTATAAAATCAATAGAATGCTTGATTTTAAGGAAAATAAATTTTGGGTGAATTGCGGAGAATTCAACATGCCTGTTGTGAATATCATTATTATCTTGATCAATTCCCTAACGACTGGGTAAGACTTCTCTGAAAGAGGAAGGTCTTTTTAATACTTTTAAAACTTCACGCCTATATCTGCAAGTAAATTCTTTGTAATTTCTGTAACAACTTTTTTTTCTATCAACATTTCTGCTATCTTTAACGCGAAAACCATGGCTGTGGCTGGACCCATACTTGTTATCACATTTTCGTCTACAACAACTAAATCTCTCTCTTTTGGTTTCCCTCCCCCTTTTATGAGTTCATTCTCCATACCGGGGTATATAGTGCACGTTTTCCCTTTTAGAACTCCTGCGTCTGATAGGACTGTTGAAGCAGCACAAATAGCGGCCACAATCTTATTTTGTGAATAAGCTCTCTGCACTATTTCAATCACTCGTGAATTTTCTCTAAGAAGTTTAAACCCCGGTGACCCACCAGGACAAATAATTGCGTCAAATTCATCCACTTCGATTTCATCGATAAATTTATCCGGTATTACTTTAATACCATGAGCCCCCTCGATTGGACTTCTTTTCAATCCAACTAAAACCGTTTTAATACGACATCTTCTAAGAATGTCCACAATTGTTAAGGCTTCTATCTCCTCGAATCCTGAAGCTAAGAACACTAATGCTTTTTTCATCATTAATCACAACCTTTAACATTTTCTTCATAATAGATGAATATTGCCTTAAAATATAAGAAACAGAATGTAAGCGGGGTTTCATAGATCCTTATTTTTTTTCGCTCTTAAGATATAGTATTATAAAAGTTTCAGAGTGTTTTTGTCCTTCTTACTGTTAAAATACCTAGAGAAGATTGAATCATGCTCTTACGTATCCGGTCAAAAACCCGGTTAATAAGTTCGTTTATAGACATTCGTCTAATTCCTTTGTTATGGAACACTCGACATTCTATCTTTCTTTTATTGAAGATAAGACGAAAATGGAAATAATCAAAATTGAGGGCTATACTCTTTTTCTGTTGAGTATAGTGATATGTTACTATGATTAGAAAATCCAAAAGACGATAATTTCTTTTCGGATTTAGTAGTTTATAGAGTTTTTGAACAGTTTCATCATCTAAGTAATTAAAATAAATGTCCTCTGCTATTCCAATCTCAAAACCTAATGTACCCATGTAGGTTCCACTTTTACCTGATATACTTAACGGGTAAGGTTCTCTATAGTTATTAAGTTCTTTAAGTCCCATAATTGTGGCTTGTTGAATTTTATACATCTGATCATTATGAACCGCTTCACCTGTTCCATGAATCATCGTGGGAAAGTTTCTAAAAATTCCGAGAGAAGGTTTAACTTGCTTTTTCCTTCTACCTTTAAGTTCAGTCATTTAGTATTATGCCTCTGATTACATCTTAAAATTACAACTATATTTTGTATTGCGGCTCTTTACTCTTTTAGAAAAATTTCAATAACTGAAGTGAAGCCGCCCCAGATCCTTCTGAAATGTTTTAATAGGTTTTAACTCAAGATTTTCCATTACTTCATAGTTTTATTATGCTGTCCAGGATATCTCAGATATTTCTAAGCGGGTTTTTTTCTGATATCTCTTACCCTCTCTAATATTTCAAGCCATTTTAAGAGAAGCTCACCCAACTTTAGCAATTCAGAGGAACCAGTCTCATTACTTACTCCATGGTTTATCTCCTGAAGTTTAATTAAAACAGTCCTCTCTATATCTTCCAGAAGTAACATACTCGTAACTTTTGTTTCTTCCCCCTCTCCGACGATTATTACTCGTTTATTGCAATTAGAACACCATATATCCTCTTTTATTTTGAAAAGGGGATTGTTACATTCTGGACAATGTTCAAAAAGCATCGTAGCTCCAGATTTGAGTAAATCTCCCATACGTTTAATTTTTTCATTATCCTTACTCATGGACATTCAACCCCTGATATGAAGCACTCTTATTAACTCTAAACTCCTCTTCGGATGAGGCTTGTTTACTCTTTAACAATCTCAAGAAGGGATACTATGTTCCAAATACGCGTTCTTGTATAGGCTGGCATATTTGGGTCTTGGCTTATATCATCTAAAATATTAATGGTATGCACTGCTCGAATTGCATGGCTTTGATCTGTCATTGTTAATGTCTTCAAAGCTTCCTTTGCAGAACGTCTAATGTTTCGGGGGGTGGTTCGATCTTCACTTATGTAAGATAATATTGACATAACGTGTTTGAACCGTTTTTCATATTCTTCAATCCTTTTTTTCTTGGACAATTTAGGGGGCATACTTCTTCCTCCAAAAAACTATGTCAACTGATTTAATTAGACAATTGAGGAATGATAAAATAAGGATTTCTAAATGAATAATTCGGTAGAAACAACCTTTGGCGTGTCTCCTTTTTGGAAAACACGGTTATCAAACCAAAAAATTATCCTTATCATCTTCCAGATTACGATAAAAAGAAAGATAATTATTTAAAGCTTTTTTTTTATTTAATTCATTACCATAAATAAGACACTAATGTGCTAGATACTTGTATTGTAGAGCCTAATCCCAAAAATGTTGGATTTTCAATGTAAAGATGAATAACGTGATTACCTAATCCCGTGTTATATTCAAAATTAACATCATTCCTGGATTTTACTTCATAAACTGTTTAACCATCAACTATGATTGTAATATCCATCTCATCATTTATTGATGCGAGTCGCACCCTAAAATATGTACAATAACCCCCTGATGCATGCGTGATGGAATGTCCATCTTGAAGATTTGCTGTTATTGGCAAAGTTGTAGTTCTGACAATAAATAGACTTGCAACGACTCCGACTACAATTATAATAATAATCGCTATGGTTATTTTCTTAATTTAAGGATTCACAAATTATATATTAGAAGAAACTTTTTATAAGGTTTTTTATTGATATTTTTCGGCTGAAAGCTTGGTTATTGAGGATAAATCTTGGAGTGTTGAGTTCGATAATGAGATTTTAAGTGGGACTTTGTAGAGTTAAGTATAGCTAATTCAACCAATTTAGGACAATCATTAAACTTTTCATTTTCACAAAAACTTTTTTTCTCTTTACCAGTTGGAGTATAAATCGTTCCATAAAGAATACGCATTCCCCTACAACTCTTATTATCTAAATAATTACATATCATTATTTTTTATTTCCTTCAATCTTTAAGATGAGTTATTTAGATATATACAAATCGTTTTACACTGTTAAAATTACACAGTGGGACTCTCAAGACCAAAGAATAATTGTTGTAACTTTTGAGGAATTCCTTATTCGGAACGTTTATATTTTCATTGTTTTTTATCATGTTTTACCTATCCTTTACCAACTTACGTTGGTGATGTTAGGTAGTTGGGGGCAGGTTTTGGCACTGTAGTCCCCAACTTATTGTAAACCATTAAAGAATTAGGAGTCCCATCCTGTTTACTAACGTAAAATACACGAATTTTCCCTTGAAAAAATTCTCTATTTATAGCTTTTAGTCTGTAGAAGTTTGAGAATCTTTCTATAAATGGTTAGATTTGCCGCTGTAACAAAAGACGTCCTTGCATTTGCTTTAAGTGCCATTATCACTTCATTTCCCTCCGGAGTAAACATTACGCCCCCTGCCTCTCTCACTATTAGATATGCTGATGCTAGATCAGTGGCTCTAATCTTGTGACGAAGGTCTACACAAGCATCCAGCCGTCCAGATGCTACATAACATATTTCTAAGGCAACGGATCCCAACTGACGCAGCCTTCTCAAGTTTGATATTAGTGGCATTAAACGCGTTATATCCCTTTGTATCTCTTTCCGATTCATATTTACCGGTAATTTAACACTGAATATTCCTTCCATTAAACTCGTAATAGAAGAGGGCTCTAATAGACGTCCATCTTCATATGCTCCCTTTCCAGTCTCAGCTGAGAAGGTTATACCTCTAACTAAATCCATCACGAGACCAACATCAACCGCATGTAAATAAGGCGCTGTTGCATGGGCTATTGAAATGGATATGAAAGGAATTCCCCTAACCGCGTTTGAAGTTCCGTCGATCCCATCAAGAACAACATAATCTTTAGGATTTTCACCAATAATCTTAATTCCGCACTCCTCACTCACAAGGATGCAAGAAATATTTTTTCTCTCTAAAAATTTAATTACAATATCCTCAGCCCGCTTATCAATATGTCTGGTCATGTCTCCCCCAACTCCTTCCCCCACAATCTTCTTCGCTTGGTCAGAACCAAACGTTGAGTTTACTTCAGTATAAACATCCTTTGAGACTTCCTGAAAGAGCCTTAACCAGTTAGTCATTTTATCTTCACACAGGAATTATTTTTTCTAGGGATTTAATTTGCCTTACAGTAAAATATATACTAATCGGCGGCTATCTCTGTATTGTTATAAATACCAGTTAGTGTTAGAACCTAGCTAAGAAAAAGTGGTATAAATGAAAATTTTAAACTATCAAGATGTTCAGGCTGAAAAGGCAGAGAATGGAGCCTCAAAATTGAAGGTAAGATGGTTAATTACAAAAGAGATGGGTGCTAAAAACTTTGCAATGAGACTCTTTGAGATGGACATTGGAGGATACAGCCCACACCATCAACACCCATGGGAACATGAAGTTTTTATATTGAAAGGACAAGGACTCATTATTGGTGGAGAAGAAGAACAACACTTCAGTGAAGGCAATGTCATTTTCATACCTAAAGGAGAGCAACATCAATTTAGAAACACCGGCGATCAACCGGTACACTTCCTTTGTCTAATCCCTTACACAAACGAATAACTAGAACCTGTTTAACAAATCAATCGAAGCGCCTAACTATCTAGATTGAAATCCCAAGCATGAAAACTTAAATCTTCACAAAAACGCAGTTAACAAAGACCATTCCTTGCGGGGGTACCCGAGTGGCTAAGGGGCAGGGTTCAGGTCCCTGTGGTGTAGGCCTTCGTGGGTTCGAATCCCGCCTCCCGCACCAAAGAATTATCCGAAGAATCAACAGATGGTAAAATGTCACCATTTCTGCTGTTATTTGAGTTTGTTAATTGTTTTGTTGTGCTTTTTAGTGCATTTTCACAGGTTTTTGACAGGTTCAACCCGATGTCTTTCGCTTCAGCTACTACGTCTCTGTCCATGTAGAGTAGTACTTTTTTCTTGTTACTCAATTTCAGTTCACATGATATGATTGTATATAATCTGTCGAGTCGTATTTGAAGGGTGCGGGTACACTTACACAACCATAGATTGTCAAGAATGTTGTTGAGTGTTAACTGCTGAGTACTCTACCTAAATAAAAAAAAGAGGGTATTTGATTTTTTATGGGCATTCGAATGAAATACCCGTACCACTACCCGAGTTTGCTTTGTCAGCACTGTTGATGTAGAGTGTTCTACTTATTGGATAATTTATTGCAACTACTACTGTATGGGGTCCTGAAGACAAACCAGTTATGGTTCCCTCGAAGTTTCCATTTCCTTTATTGTTTGGAGTAAAAGTACCTACATTTACCCATCCGCCATTATCTACTTTAAGATAAAGTATTAATTCATTTCCAGCTTGATCGGTTTTGTGTAGATGAACGTTAACTGTTAATGTACCCTCATCGTCACATCTTGCAATCGCAAAACTTTTGTCTTGATCTATTGTTTGTCCATAGTCATTAATCCATAGATCCATTGTTTGTTTTGAAGCTCCTACTGCAAATGCTGGTATAACTAGTGTTGTGACCATCAAGAAACTTGCCAACATTAAAAGCATTTTTGATTTCATTGCTATTTTCTCCATTTTTAATTCTATTTATCCTGAATATATACCCTAATTTTTAGTACTTAATACCTTACGAAACATAGTTACGAATGATCTGTTTATCATATCAAAGCAGTTTACGGTTGTCAAATACTTATTCTCAACTAGTCTAATGTCTGGACCATAGTTGAATACAACAACAATAACAACAACAATGATACCCTCTCGATGTATCTTTTGTAAAAATCTTATTATATTATTATATAAGAAAAAAACGAAAGAAAACCATAAGTTTAACTAGAAGGCGTATATTCCGAATTGTATACATTATTTTTTGTGACCTAGTGTATAACAAACAAAAAAGAAGTGAATAAAAATGGGTTATAGAGACTTTGACCGGCCAAGAACAATGCATAAGGCAACTTGTGCTGACTGTGGAAATGAATGTGAAGTACCATTCAAACCAACAGAAGGAAGGCCAGTCTATTGTAGAGAATGTTATCAGAAACATA
>SDBT01019691.1_pt1 | contig 10571 bp, 12 predicted proteins | sample 2277101 | NCBI WGS metagenome assembly SDBT01 (sample SAMN10404973, study PRJNA504765) | marine sediment metagenome | isolation source: marine sediment core GS10_PC15, 103 cmbsf | place: Arctic Ocean: Southern Knipovich Ridge | collected 2010
GGCCGACACGGAGAGGTCATCGGCCGGTCCGAAACGATCTACGATCCCGACGACGACGCCGACCTCCGCGAGGCGGAGCAGGTCGCCGGGACGCTACGCAAGATCGCCCGCCGGCACATCGCCGTTCGGATCGACGCCCGGAGCGCCCGGGAGCTGGCCGCGGCCACCGCGACGCCGCAGGAGTTCGGATACATAGCCCGGGCGATCGCCGCGAACCGCCGGCTCGCCGCCGCGGTCGGCAGGGCGATCGATCGGACCGCGGCTGGGCTACGGGAGCCGCCCTTTACCACGGAACCGGGCCCGGCGGTAGGTGCAGAAACCGGCCTATTGACCCCGCCTACCACGGAACCGGGCCCGGAAGCTACGCGGAAAGGTGGCCGATCGCCGGAATCGCCCACTACCACAGAACCGGGCCCGGAGCGAAAACAACGAAATGGTACGGGCGTACCAATTGCAGCCGCGCCTACCACAGAACCGGGCCCGCTATCCGGGCATAATGCGGCCGAATTACACCCGGATAAGGGCTGCCGGGAATCTGGAGCTCTGTTTTACCGCCAGAAAACGGCGGAGTTCCGCGGTAATTCCGGGGCCGAACGCTACGCCGGGGCCGACCTCGAGGACCAGCGCCGGCAGGATCTCGACGACAGCGCCGACCAGGACCTCGAGGACACGACGCCGCCCAGCGCCGGCCAGTACCCCGGGCTTTGGACGGAACACATCGCCGGGCCGATGGCGGCCGGGCTGCAGGCATGCACCCGGTGCGGCGCCGCGATCTGCGACTACCGCAACGCGAGCTGGCCGGCGACCTCGCCGCCGCCGCGCGGATTCCCCGAGGGCCCGGTCTACCAGCGCCCGGGCTGCACGACCGCCGCGGCGCCGGACGGCCTGGTCCAGGAATGCGAGCCGGCATGAGGACCCGCCAGATCACGACCACGAAGCTGCAGGCGATGGCGGCCCCATACAACCCGCGCGTAATTACGGCGCACGACCTCGAGGCGCTACGCGCGTCCATGCGGGAATTCGGAACGGTAGAACCGATCGTCGTGAACAAACGAAGCGGCAGGATTGTCGGCGGGCACCAGCGGGTCGCGGCCGCCGCGCTCGAGGGGATCGCGCAGCTACCCTGCTTCGAAGTAGACCTTCCCGACGCGAAGGAGCGCCAGCTGAACCTCGCGCTAAACCGGATCAGCGGCGAGTTCGATCGAGAATCGCTGGCCGCGGTACTACGCGATCTGAAGGCTTACGGCGAGGACCTCGGGCTGACGGGGTTCACGGACGCCGAACTCGACGACATCCTACGGCCCGACGACGCGGCCGGCACCGGGCTCACGGACCCCGACGCGGTCAGCTGCCGGACAAACCGACGACGAAGCCCGGCGACCGGATCGCGCTGGGGCGGCACGTTTTGATCTGCGGCGACAGCGCCGAACCGAAGGTCGTCGCGGCCGCGATGGACGGAAAGCAAGCCGGCCTGGTCTACACGGATCCGCCCTACAACGTCGCGGTCGCGCCGCGCACGGCGCAGGCGATCGCCGCCGGCAGCCGCGGGCAGGGCGGGCTGACGAAGGCGCAGCTCCGCGGCAGCCGCAAGGGGCCCGGGAAGCTACGGGCTCGAGATCGCGCCGTCGAGAATGACACGCTGCCGCCGGCGGAGTTCGCCGTGGTCCTACGCGCGTGGTTCCGGAACATCGGCACCGCGCTGCAGCCCGGCCGCGGCTTCTACATCTGGGGCGGCTACAGCAACTACGCGGCGTTCCCGGCGGCGCTCGAGGAGGCCGGGCTGTACTTCTCGCAGGCGATCGTATGGCTGAAGGAATGGCCGGTCCTGACGCGCAAGGATTTCATGGGCAACCACGAGTGGGCATTCTACGGCTGGAAGACCGGCGCCGCGCACTACTTCACGCCGGAGATCAACAACGCAACGGACGTCTGGATCGCGAAGCCGAAGCCGCCGAAGACCGACGCCGCGGTGCGCCTGGTGAAGGACGGCGCCGGCTGGCGCGAGTTCGACCCGGCGCGGGACAACGTCGCCGACGTTTGGGCGGTGCGCAAGATCGCGCCGCAGAAAATGATCCACCTGACGCAAAAGCCGGTCGAGCTGGCGGAGCGCGCGATGCGCTACTCGAGCAAGCGCGGCGAGCGGATACTCGATCCCTTCGGCGGCAGCGGGGCGACGATGATCGCGGCCGAACGCATGGAGCGGAGCTGCCGGATGGTAGAGATCGACCCGGCATATTGCGACGTAATAATCCAGCGCTGGCAGGAGTTCACCGGCAAGACAGCGAAGCGGAGGAGGGCGAAACGATGACGCTGAAGTGTGACCGCGGGACCGAAGACGACGTCCGCGACCTGGGACCTGGCAGCCCGCCGGACGGGGTAGCGATGGCCCGATGGGCCGCCGGGGAGCCGCAAGGGAAGCGGGAAGGCAAGGCGCTCGGCTGGCGCCGCGGGCAGCAATCCGGATGGATCGAAGCGGTCCTGACGCTGCAGGAGATGGGGCACACGCGGATCGCCGCGAAGCTACAGCGGCATTTCGGACTGGACGACACGGGGGCCCTGCACCTGTGAGCGGCAAGCGGCGAGGACCGAAGCCGGCACCGACGCACCTGAAGCTGCTGCGCAACAACCCGGGCAAGCGGCCGATCAACCGCCGCGAGCCGAAGCCGCCCTCGAGGATCCCGACCTGCCCGGAACATCTAACCGCCGGCGCGAAGAAGGAATGGAAGCGGATCACGAAACAGCTCGACGCCGCCGGGCTACTGACGGAGCTGGACCGCGCCGGCCTGGCCGGATACTGCACCGCCTACGCGCGCTGGTGCGACGCCGAAACGAAGCTGGCGACCTTCGGCGTCGTAATCAAATCGCCGAACAACTGGCCGATCCAGAGCCCCTACCTCGCGATCGCAAACAAAGCGATGGCGCAGATCCTGACGTTCCTCGCGGAGTTCGGCCTGAGCCCATCCGCGCGCACGCGCCTCGAGGTCGAGAAGCCCGACCACGGCGACGGCGATCCAGCGGACAACCTACGCGATGAGGCGAAGAAGCGGACAGGGCGTCGCTGAACTACGCCGGATCGTTTACGGCTACATCGACGACGTAACCAGCGGGAAGCGCACGGTCGGCAAGCTCGAGCGGCAATGCGTCGAGCGCCACCTGGCCGACCTCGAGCGGCAATGGGACGGGAAGAAGCCGCCGCGCGACGGCGAAATCGGATTCGACGAGGACGCCGGCCTGCACATTCTGCGGTTCGCCGTAACCTGCGTCTGCCACACGAAGGGGGAATGGGCCGGGCAGCCGTTCCGCTTCGACCGCAAGAGCGCGTGGATCGCGTTTATCTTGTGGGCGCTTTTCGGTTGGCAACGCTACCAGCGGGAAGACCGCGCGTGGTTGCGGCGGTACCGCAGCGCCTACATTTCGATCGCGCGGAAGAACGGGAAGACCATGATCGCCGCGATCGTCGCGGTCTACATGCTGGCGTTCGCCGGCGAGCCGTCCGCGGAGGTTTACTTTTTTGCGACGAAGCGGGACCAGGCAAAGATCGGCTGGAAGCAAGCGCGGAACATCGTCAAGAAGTCGCCAAGCCGGAGCCTGCGCCGGCTGATCCACATCGTGGACAGCCGGGCGAACATGAACGTCCCGGAAGACGACAGCGTATGCGAGGCGCTGGGCCGCGACGTAGACACGCTCGACGGCTGGAATCCGTTTCTGGGGGTCGGCGACGAGCTGCACGCGCAGAAAACGCGCGAGGGCTGGGACGTAATAGAAAGCGGAATGGGGTCGCGCCGCGAGCCGCTGATGCTCGGGATCACGACCTCCGGCAGCAAGCGCGAGGGCTTGGCCTGGGACCTCGATCACGACGCGCAGCGGATCCTCGACCCCGCGCACCCGATGCAGGATGACGCGACGTTCGCTTTTATAGCGCGCCTCGACCCCGGCGACGACTGGGCCGACGAGCGGAAATGGCCGAAGGCGAACCCGAACCTGGGCGTCAGCGTAAAGCGCGCGACGCTACGCGACGCCTGCCTGAAGGCGAAAAACAACGTCCGGTATTTGAATGAGTACCGCCGGAAGCGATGCAATCAATGGACCGAGGCCGATACCGCGTGGATGGGATTCGAGAAGTGGGCAGCCTGCGACGGCTCGATCGCACCGCCGGCGGAGCTACACGGCGAGCCCTGCTGGGCGGCGATCGACGTATCCAGCACGGAGGACGTCACCGCCCTGGTTCTGGTTTTCCCGCGGCCGGATGGCACCTTCCACGTGCTGCCGTATTTCTGGATCCCGGAGGACACGGTCCTCGACCGCGTACAGAGCGACCGCGTACCATTCAACATCTGGGTAGAGCGCGGGCTGGTTGAAACGACAACCGGCGCGGCGATCGACCAGGACGCAATCAAGCAAAAGCTCTTAGATTTGCGCGATCGCTTCGACATACGCGAAGTTCCGATGGACCCCTACAACGGCTGGAAGCTGGCGACGGAGCTGGAACAACTCGGGTTCGCAACAGTACAGTTTCGGCAGGGCTTTCTGAGTATGAGCCCCGCGATGAAGGAAACCGAACGGCTGATCCTGAAGGAGCAGCTGGTACACGGCGGGAACGAAGTTTTGAGCTGGATGTTTTCAAACACATCGGTCGCGACGGACTCGCAGCTGAACATCAAGCCGGACAAACAACGCAGCGCGGATCGGATCGACGGGGTCGTCGCGATGATCATGGCGGTCGGCCGGGCGGTACTACAGACGGGCGGAGCGTCGGAAGTCTGGACGATGGAAGCGGAGGAGGAAACGGCATGACGCTGACGCTCCTGCAGCGCGCCCGGCTGGCCTGGCGCGCGGCTCGAATGTCCACGCTCGAGAATCCATCCACGACGCTCGAGGAGTTCCTTCTCGGCGGCGAGCGCGCGAACGCCGGAGTTCAAGTCACCCCAAACAGCGCGCTCCGGCTGGCCGCGGTTTTCGCGAGCGTTCGGGTTTTGGCCGAATCGATCGCGAGCCTGCCGGTCCACGTAATGGAACGGAAGGGCGGCGGAGCCACGAAGGCGGAGTCGCACCCGGTAAACGAACTCCTGCACGAACAGCCGAACGACGAAATGACCAGCTTCATCTGGCGCGAAACCGGGCAAGGGCACCTGGCGCTGCGCGGGAACACCTACAGCGTAATCGAGCGCAACGGCGCTGGCCGCGCGATCGCGCTCTGGCCCCAGCCGGTCGGCGACGTCGAGTTGTTCATCGACGACAGCCGGCGCGTAAAGTACCGCGTCCGCGGGGACAGCGGCGGAGCCGCGATCTTCGACCGCGAGGAGATGATCCACATCAAGGGCCTGGGCGCGGACGGGCTCCGCGGATATTCCGTTCTGAACGTAGCGCGGGAAACGATCGGCCTGGGCCTCGCGACCCAGAAACACGGCGCGGAGTTCTTCGGCGACGGCGCCCGGCCGGAGGGGATCCTGTCCACGGAGCAGAACCTGACGCCGGAGCAGCGCAAGCGGAACCGCGAAAGCTGGATGGCGCAGCACAAGAATAAACGCAACATGGCGGTGCTGGGCGCCGGGATGAAGTACCAGGCGATCGGCGTCACGCCGGAGGAAGCGCAATTCCTCGAGACACGCAAATTCCAGGTCGCGGACGTAGCGCGGATCTTCCGCGTGCCGCCGCATATGATCGGCGACCTCGAGAAAGCGACCTTCAGCAACATCGAGCACCAGGCGCTCGAGTTCGTAGTTCACACGCTACGGCCCTGGATCGTCCGATGGGAGCAGGAGCTGAACCGTAAGCTGTTCACGCGGACGGAGCGCCGGCGTTTCTTCGTAGCGTTCAACGTGGACGGGCTGCTGCGCGGAGATTTCAAAGCGCGGACGGAAGGCTACGCGAGCGGGATCACGAACGGCTGGATGACGCGCAACGAAGCGCGGCAGCTGGAGAATCTGAACCCGGCGAAGGGCCTCGACAAATTCTTGGTCCCGATGAACATGGCCGACGAAACCGGAACCCCGACGCCGCCGGCGGCGCGCCAGGAGGCAGCATGAGAGATGAAGCGGTCCGAGAGTTCCGGGCGAGCATCGGCGACATTGAGCTGCGCGAGGCGACGGACGACAAGCCGGCGCAGATCGTCGGCTACGCCGCGGTTTTCGATCGCGTCGCCGACCTCGGATGGTTCAAGGAGGAGGTCGCGCCCGGGACCTTCGCCGAAACGATCGCCGGCGACGACATCCGCGCGCTGGTCGATCACACGCCTTCGAGGATCCTCGGGCGGAACACCGCGGGCACGCTACGCCTGGCGGAAGACAAGGTCGGGCTGCGGATGGAGATCGACGTCCCGGACACGTCGATCGGCGCGGACATGGTCGTTTCGATCAAGCGCGGCGACGTAAGCGGCGCGAGTTTCGGCTTCCGAACGATCGACGACGAGTGGTCCACGAAGGACGGGATCGAACACCGCCGGCTGACGAAGGTGGAGCTGTTCGACGTAGGGCCGGTCGCGTTCCCGGCATACGCGGACACGGAGGTCGGCATCCGATCGATCTGGGACAACCGCGAAGCCCGCGCGCCGGAGCGCCCGGCGGCGGCAGGAAAACACCTCGAGCAGCTGCGGCGGTTGAGGCGGCGACAGACCCAGATCCGGAAAACAATCTAGCGCGAACGCTAGGCAACGGAGGACCAGCACGATGAGAGTTCTGAGCGAAGAAACACTAATCAAGCGGGTAATGGGCGCGGTCGCCGCCGGATCGACGGACAGCAACTCGGCGAGCGTAAACCTCGGCGCGAGCGGAAACAAGTTTCATTCCGTAACGTTCGTCGCTTTGATCGGCACGATCACGGCGACCGCGGTTACCGGCCTCAAGCTACAGCAATCCGACGACGACGGATCGGGAGATTCCTGGGGCGACATCAAAGATACCGCGGTCGTGATAGCCGACGACGACGACGACAAAGCCTTCTATGTCGAGACGGTACGACCGAACAAAAAATGGATCCGCCTGGTCGTCACGCGGGCGACGGCGAACGCGGTAATCGTTGGCGCGATCGCGCTACTCTACAACGCGAGGAAAATGCCGGTCGTGCAGACGGTAGGCGGCGGAGTAGACCTCGACACGATCGAGGGCACACCTTAGAAAGCGGCCAGTCTTGGCCGGGGCTAGGTTGATCACCGACAAGCCGGTTGCCCAACCGGCCTGCCCCGTTTCACAAACCCGGGCGACATTCGAGCAACGGGCGGCTCCAGAAGGGGAGATCGAGATGCGAACCTCGGTCGAAATGCGACAGGAGAGGGCCGCCGTAATCGAGCAAGCCGGCGAGATCCTGGTGACGGCGGAAGGCGAAGACCGCGACATGACGCCGGAGGAGCTACAGAAGTGGGAAGGGCTCCACGCGGACGCGGACGCAACGATGGTGCGGATCCAGCGGATCGAAACGCAGGAAACGCGCGACCGCGAGCTGGCCGACACGGCCGACGCGCGGCGGCAGGTCACCGGGGTTCGGAACGGGCCCTCGGAGGACGAAGCGGAAAACGAGGAGCTACGAACCCGCGCCTACCGATCCTGGCTGCGGTTCGGGCCCGGCGGTTTGACGGAGGAGGAGCGCGCCGTCGAGGGGATCCTCACGCCGAAACAAGCGCGCGCCCTGGTCGATGCCGGGCTTTCGTTACGCGCCGCGCAAACGGTCACGACAACGGGCGGCGGGCATTTGATCCCGCGCGCTTTTCAGACGGAGCTGGACGTCGCGCTTTTGGCGTTCGGCGGAATGCGCAGCGCCGGGCGGATCGTACCGACCAGCGACGGAGCAACGCTGGATTGGCCGACCGTCGATGATACGGGCGTCAGCGGGCGCCTACTCGCGATCAATACCGCCGTCACGAACACCGCGATCGTGTACGGGACGGTTCCGTTCGAGGCATACAAGTATTCCTCGGACAGCATCCTGGTTCCGGTCGAGCTGGCGCAGGATTCCGCGTTCGACCTCGACGGGCACATCAACGAAATGTTGGCGACCCGGCTGGGACGGATCACGAACCTCCATTTCACGACCGGCGACGGAACCGCGAAGCCGAACGGGCTCGTCACGGCGGCGACGGACAGCACGGTAGACTTCGATCTGTCGTCCGGTTTCAGCTACGCAAACTGGCTGGCGACGGAACACTCGATCGATCCGGCCTACCGCGTTTCGCCGACCTGCGGCTGGATGATGCATGACACAACGCTGAAGGGCGCGAAGTCGTTACTCGACAGCAACGGCCGTCCGATTTTCCGCGGAGCGACGGAGGCAGTCGGACAACTCGACACGATCCTCGGCTACCCGGTTACGATCAACCAGGACATGGCCGACGACTCGACGAACACGAACAAGCATCTTCTATTCGGCGAGTTCAAGAAGTACATCATTCGGATGGTACGGCCGATGATCATGCTGCGGCTCGAGGAGCGATACGCCGACGCGCACCAAATCGGCTACCTCGCATTTGAGCGGGTAGACGGCGACCTCGTTGACGCCGGCACCGCGCCGGTGAAGTACGCCGAAGTCGTAACGTAAGCGGCGACGGACAACCGGGAACGACTGGCAACCTGGGGCCCGGGCGACAGCTAGCCCGGGCCCCTTTCCAGGGGAGCCCATCCGATGAAGATTTCAGGAACGCACGGCCCGCCGACGAAAATCACCGGGGGACCGGGATGCATCGTCCAGGGCAAGGATCGCAACGGAGACACGTTTTCCGTTCCGGAGGAGCTGGCGCAGCGATTGATCGCAGCGGGCTGCGCGACGGCCGGCGGCGAAACCGCGCCGGAGGTCGCGGAGGACGAAACGGCGACCCGCGAGGCCCCGGAGGTCGCGGCGACCAGGACGACCAGGACGACCAGGGCGACGAAGGCCGGCCGGCGGCGCCGGCGGGGATAGGCGGTGGCGAACCTCACGACGCTGGTGCTGACGAAGACCGCGCTGAATATCACCAGCAGCAGCGACGACACGAACATTACCGCGCTGCTTCCGCAAGTGACCGATTTGATTTTGACGGCTATGCTACGGCCTAAGTTTTTCAAGAACGGGAGCGACGTCGCCGAATTCCCGTGGCAGCGCGAGCGGACCGCGGCGCTTCTACTCGACCGCTACCCGAACGGCGTAGTCACCACGATTCACGAAACGCAGGACACGCCGCGGATATACGACGCGACGACGCTGCTGGTCGTCGGCACGGACTACCTACTCGACGCGGACCGCGGGATCGTTTACAAAATGGCGGGCACCTGGGCGACCGACGAGCAGGCGATCAAAGTCACCTACGATGGCGGCTACACGGACGAATCGGACGCGCCGAAAAGCCTGGTCCGCGCGGCGGAGATGATAATCGCCGCGATGCTACAGAAGGGAAAGGACCGCCTGTATCACGCGACCGGGACGCAGCTCGGCGAAGGAAAGCTGCAGGGCGTCCGATGGGACGACGTTCCGACGACGGCGAAACAAATAATTCTGAGCTACAGGGACGAACGGATTTGATCGGGCTAAAAATCGTTGACGTTTCGACGCTGATACTGTCGAACCAGATCCGCGCGGACCTGCGCCGGATGCGCAAGGCGTTCAAGAGCCAGCTTCGAAAGGTCGGCGGGCCGATCCGCAAGCGGCAGCGGGCGCTGCTACGCGCCGGCGAGGGGCCGGCGATCCGCCGGGTCGCGCGCACCGGCCGCACCGGAAAGGTTCGGAAGACCTCGCAACTGCTAACAGCGCACGCGGTGGTGGTCAAGCGGAAGAAGGGCAGCCGCGAGGTCGCGAGCCTTTCAGGCGGCGGCGGGGAATGGGAATTGTTCGTCGGCACGACACCGGGCGGCCGGGCGTTCTACGGCAAGTTTTCAGAGCTGGGCACGGTCTCGAGGGCGACGAAGTCAGGAGCCTTCCGCGGCCGGGTACCGGCGAGGCCCTGGATGAGGAAAGCCGGCCAGCTCGAGGCCGCCGCGAGCGATAACACGATGCTTAAAACCTTCGACGCGCTCCGGATTGCCCGCGGAGGATAGGTGCCGAATTGGATCACGGACGCAGGACACGAAAACGGCAACCCGGCCTGGGAGGAGATCACGACGTCGCCCTGGGACGGCGCCGACCGCCTACTGGACATCGCGAAAGCGAACGAAGGCGCGTGGTCGATGCGGGCGGAGGCGCAATGGCGCGGGCCCCCCTCCGTGGCGTACACGAAGCGCGGGCGGTTCGGGCAGCGCTTCTCGGTACCCGACCTCGCCGGCCGGCGGCTGCGCTACAGCTGGCGGCTGGACGACAGCAAGGACAGATGGGAAGCGGGCGTCCGGCTATTCGACGGCGACCAGCCGGTCGAGGGGCCGAATTCGAACCAGCTATACCTCAAGCAGATCGTCACCGTGGACGGCGTCGAGCCGGAGGGCGTCTACAACGCGGAGGCATCCGCTTTGATCACGCCGGCCGGAACGGACCTCACGCTGGTCGTCTACCTCACCGAACGATTCACGGAGCTAATACCGCCGGCACCCGTGACCTCGTTCGCGATTTTCAACTTCGATTCGTGGAGCTACATGACGGATGAGGAATTCGCGATGGCAGTAAAACGGCGAGACATCCGG
>SDBT01019692.1_pt1 | contig 10571 bp, 7 predicted proteins | sample 2277101 | NCBI WGS metagenome assembly SDBT01 (sample SAMN10404973, study PRJNA504765) | marine sediment metagenome | isolation source: marine sediment core GS10_PC15, 103 cmbsf | place: Arctic Ocean: Southern Knipovich Ridge | collected 2010
GGAAGGAACCGGGAAACGTTTCAACGACCCGGAAAACCCGATGCTGGTCAAGATCGTCATCAGTCCCAGCCTGGTCATTACCAACTATCCGACTCTGCACAACTACGGTCTTACAGACACTACCCTGAGCGGATTTGTAAAATTTGTGGGTGAAAATTTCGGTAAACACGAAATGCAGTTCCTGAGCAAGGGCATGCTCGCCATCGAACTCAAAATCGCCGAAATGGAAAAGAATGAAGATGCTTTGAAGTCCCTGAACGAGGGGATTGCCCGGCTGAACAAAGATCTGGCCGAGAATCGAACCCCCCAGCAACGGGAGGCGAGCATCGCGAAAACACTGGCCTTCTTGCCGGATGGATTTTTCTCCGGCGACGCCTATGACCAGTTGGAGCTAGCCCTCAAACGAATCAGCTACATGCTCTCCATCGACGACCAGAACAACAACGACACTGCTCTGCTGATACAGCCCATGGTGTACGGCAACTACGGCAAGGAATCGGCCAGCGGCAACTTTTTTACGAGAAACATCGTTACGGGCGAGGGCAAAATCCAGGGCGAGTACCACCAGAGCTCATTTGACTCCATCGGCGCCAAGGGAAAGGACATCAACAAGATCACTCCTGCCTACCTGAACAGGCTGGAAAAAATAGCTCGTTCGGTGGAAGACCATTTCAAAGAAATCCGCTCCATCCGCTTTACTATTGAGAACAAAAAACTCTGGCTGGTCGATCAGCGGGCGGTAATGAGTAAATCCACCCAATCCGAGATCAAGACCCTGCTCGATCTGTTTAAACGCAAGGTTGTGGATGACAGATACGTCGTATCCCACGTGAAACCCCAGCAGCTGAACGAAATTCTGCATCCCGTTGTAAATCCTTCCTCCGTGTCGAAGCTCAAGACCCTGCCCGGTGGATTAACCGGGGCGCCCGGCGCCGCTATTGGCCGTGTCTTTTTTACTACCGACGGTTTGATCGATGCCTATCGTGAGGCCCAGCACAAGGGTCAGGACACGCGGGTCATCCTGTGCATGGAGTCAACCTTTGCCGAAGACGTAAAAGCGATAGAGTTAGCTACCGGCGTTCTCTCTTCGGAAGGCGGTTATGCCGCCCATGCCTCAGTCGTGGCCAGGCAGTACGGAAAGATTTCCCTGGTTAAACCGGAGATGAGGATTCGCGGCCGAAAGGCGACAATCGGTGATATTACCATCAACGAGGGGGACTATGTTACCCTCAACGTGCCTTTCTATAAAGACCCGGTCATCTACCTGGGTGCTGCCGAGTTGATCGAGCCTAACCCTGAGGAATCCGGTCTGCTTGATTTCATCAAGCTGGTCCGCAGGCATATCAAAGACTTCCATGTTCGTGCCAATGCCGATTCACCGCGGGGCGCAGCCCTGGCAGCCAGCTTTGGCGCAGACGGCATCGGCTTGTGCCGGACAGAGCATATGTTTTTCGACGAAAAGCGTATCAACATATTCCGGGAGATGATTCTCTCCGATACGACGGAAGAACGGAAGATTGCTTTGAAGAAGCTCCAGCCCATACAAAAAACGGATTTTTACAAGATCTTAAAAATCATGAAGCAGTACGAGGTTACCATCCGGCTCCTGGACGCACCTCTGCACGAGTTCCTGCCCCATAACAGCGAAGAAATGAAGAAATTACTGGCTTATATGAAGTCACGAAAAACCAAAATCAGTGATAAGGAAATTCGTGCCCGCTGTGAATCGTTGAACGAATTCAACCCGATGCTGGGGCACAGGGGCTGCCGAATCGCCGTATCGTACCCTGAGATTTACGAGATGCAGATTCGAGCCATTTTCGAGGCCGTATTCAACCTGCAGAAGGAAGGCATCACGGTGCACCCGGAAATCATGATCCCCTTGATTATGAATGAGAATGAGCTCAAGCTGATCATCTACGGTAAGAAGATCGAAGGCGGATCGATCCGCGGCCTGGTGGACATTGCCGAAGAGGTCCGGCTCTCTATGAAGGCCAAGAAGCTGGATTACAAGATCGGTACCATGATCGAGCTGCCGGTGGCAGCCCTGGGCGCGGGAGAAATAGCTCGCTACGCCGAGTTCTTCTCTTTCGGAACCAACGACCTTACCCAGACCACCACGGGTCTTTCCAGGGACGATTTCAACACCTTCATGCCCGACTACACCCAGTTCGATATACTGGACGGAAATCCTTTCCAGGTATTAAACCATTATGTAAAGGAATTGGTCGAGCTGGCGGTCAAACGGGGACGCCTGACCCGGCCGGGCCTTATTACCGGTCTCTGCGGGGAGCACGGGGCGATTCCGGAAAACATCCGCTTTTGTATGGATGCCGGTCTGAACTACGTGTCCTGTTCTTCCTATTCGGTTCCGATTGCCGCGCTGACCATCGCCCAGCTGAACATCGAACGAGAGGCCGGGTAGGAAGGGTTTTTATTCCTTCCAGATCTTGAAGTTGTTCAAACAGTCGATGATTTTTTTAGTCGCCTTCACGGCATCGGCTTTGGGTACGCCGGCTTCCTGGTTTAGGGTCCTTTCAAAAAACATCGCTATCGAGTCGAAGATATCGGGAAGATTGTAAAAAATAAAGGCGAAATTAATGCCTGAGGGTTTGATGATCGTGAAGGAGGAGTAGGTCAGTACAGCCTCTTTGCTGACCATTACCCGGGTCTGATTCCTTGCTGTAATTATTTCCAACTCAGAAAAGCGGTGGGGCATCTGATGGCGCTTGTCTCTGCGAAACGGCTCGACATGCTTTCGAGAGTAGTTCATGGGCTCGGACAGAACAAAAAGCTTGTTGCCGTCGGTCTGAAAGGTGAGGCCCTCAGGCGAAAGATACAGCGCTTTTACTCCGTTATAGGCCACTACTTCGTACAGGGAATAGGCCGACGCGTCCTGAAAAAAAGATGAAACAATATAACCACCCTCTTTAGGCAGCTTGTCCTGGGCGAATGCCTGGAATAGTTCCAAAGCTTTTGTTGCCATTGCTCGTTCCTCCTCGAGTAAAACCAAACTTCATTATAAAGAAGTTGGAAAAAAGATCAAGAATAAGTTTCTTTGAGGGAATTGGCCCGGTTTAGGAATTTGTCGGCAAAGTCATGGTTCCCCATCTGCTGGTAGACGAATCCCATGTTTTTATGTGCCTTCCAGTCGTTGGGCCGAATCGATATCAGGTGGCGAAAGATTTTTAACCCTTTTTCCAGCTTATTATCTTTTACGTAAAGCACCCCGAGGGGTAGGAGAATGGACGGACGATCCTTCATGACCTTCGCTGCTTTCTCCATGATCTCAATCGCTGCGCCCCGGTGCCTGGTTTTCTCGAAGCAGTAAACTAATGAGCGCAGGGTAACTTCTGAGCTCGGTTGAGAACGAAGGATTTCTTTGAACAGGATGATTGCCTCTGAGTACTTTTCAGTATTCCGATAGCAAACCGCCAGCATACGCTTGAACTTGTCATTTCGTTCAAAAGGCATGATTTTGAGAAGCTCGGCGGCCGATTTTTTATACAGCTGTTTTTTGAAGAGGCTGCAGGCGTAACACTTGCGGATACGACGATCCTCAGGATAGTGTTTCAAGAATTGGGCGTAGGTCTTATTCAACTCCTTTGTATTATTCATCGATTGGTAAATCGAGATTAGAGAGCTCAGGGCATGGTGCACACCAATCGCCGGTTGCCGGCTTTCCACCTGCGCAAGTGTGCGTTTGAACCAACCTTCGGCCAATTCGGGCAGATTCGCCCGCAGGTACTCGTCCCCTAAGGCGTTCATCAGACCAGGATCGGGGCCTTTTCGGCGGATCTGATCCTGAATGATCGGGATGGTCCGTTCATAGGGTTTACCGAGGAAGGGAAGTACGATGGCCAGGTAGTAGGCGGCAAAAGAGTCGTCGGGTTTGCGCCTGAGAATTCTATTCAGTATTTCATACAGCTCCTTGTACTCCTCCGACTGCCAGAGCACTGCCACCAAACCATAATAGTATTCCAGTTTTTTTTCCTTATCCAGTGCGCGTATGTAGTGGTTCTTCGCTTTGACGTACTCACCAAGCTCCCGAAAACATTCACCCAGCAGAGCGTGCATCTCCGCGTCGTGAAATTCCAATTTCAACAGCCGGCGCCCGCTGTCCAGGGCTTGCCGGTAGCGTTTGTTCTGGAACAGGACGAGGGTCATGAGGCGCAGCAGGCCGGCTGTGTTGGTTAGCGACCCGGCGTTTCGGCCGAGCAGCTTCATGGCCTGATTCATCTCGTGGTAGGCTTCTGATGCTTTACCCTGATCCAGATAGATCACGGCCTTCTGCAAATAAAGACTTGGATCCTGTGGAGTAAGGTTGGAGGCTCTTTCAAAATGGCGCAACGCGAAAGGAAAATCTCCCAGCTCGCGATAGATGCCGGCTAAAAAAAGATTGACCACCAGGCTCTCCGGCCTGTGTTTTTCGATGAAACGAAGGATTGTGCCGGCTTCACTGAATCGTTCACGATAATAAAAACGGATTGCCTGAGTCAGAAGAGCGTTTAGATACGCATTAAAGATCTTGGGCTGTTCCGGCTCCAGCTTCAGCGCCATCTCAAAGTAATGAGCGGCAGCCCGGGCTTTGCCTACCTTGAGTAGATTTAGGCCCAAGAGACCAACAGCTGCGGGATAGTCGGGTTTTATATCAATTGCTCGCTTTATCTCCCGTATGGCCTGAACATGGCGCTCCAGGGCCGTAAAAGAGCGGCCCAGGAAGAAGTGTCCCTCCGGCGAATCGGGAACAGCGAGCAGAAAAGAGCGGAAGGACTGGACGGCCCGGTCATAATCGTTCAGGGCATGGTAGCTCCGGCCCAGGTAGAGCAGCACTGCGGGCATCTGGTCGGTCCTGCCAAGGATTTCCTGGAGGTATTGCAGAGCTCTATTGTAGTCCCGTTCGCGTCCCGCCTCGAGGGCGGCTTCAAAAAGCTCGGGTGTTGTCATACCTTTACAAAAGCCAACATATCATATAAACATTCCCTTATGGTAGAGGGGTTTACGCAGGTCGTTGCCAAACAGCTGCTGAAGGCGGAAAAACAGCTGGCAACTCTTCGTTTCTGGTTCACCGGACTGCTCCTGGTTCTTTTTTTGATCACTAAAACCGTTCATGAGGGCAGGCTGCGCTTTACCATTGAACATCTGCTGGCCCTATTGGTATCCATACTTTTGATTGCCTACTCGCTCCTGGTGCGCAGATTCATTCGTAAAGGCAATTTCCCGGATCGACTCTGGCATATATCCGTGATCATTGACGCGATTGGTGCTTCGGTATTTCTAGGCTTGTCTTTGGCCCACGATTTCAGCTACATGAGTCTGTTTTTCGTCCTGGCAGCCCAAGCTTTTTTTCTCCTGCCGCTGTTCTTCTCCGTCCTCCGCCTCAAGACCAGCGGTACGTTCAGTGCCGGGCTAACTGCTCTGGCCGGAACTCTCACGGTTATCCTGCTGTACCGTCTTTTGGCAGAGACGAGCCCCTTTTTTCGATACGTCGTGTATTTTCCCGGCGTGTTAGCCGTGGTGGGGGGAGGCGCCTGGTTCATAACCCGGTCTCTTTTTCGTGTGCTACAGGCAAACCTGGTAACTGACGAGCTCCTGCGCTCCAGCCGGCGGTTGCGCATGTCCATGATGATCGTTCAAACTTCAGTGCTAACATTGAGCAAGTTTGTCAATAATCTGGAAAAAATCTCTACCAATCTGGCTGCAGGCGCCCATAAACAGGCCGGCAGTATTGAACAAATTGCCGGCTCTGCCGAGAAAATGCAGGCCTCCATGGCCCGGATTTCGAACTCGACGAAAATTTCGGCCAAAACGATCAGAAAAACGGTAGAATTTTCCGACAGCGGGAACTCGATCGTACAACAGGTCATTGAAAACATCCTCAATATACATGACGATGTCGACCAGATGATTTCAGCCCTTGAATTGATTAATGAGATAGCCGATCAGACCAACCTGCTGGCCCTCAACGCTTCCATCGAAGCGTCGAGAACGGCCGATTCGGGTTTTACCGTCCTCGCCGAAGAGATTCGCACCCTGGCCGAGCGCTCCGCCGAAACAGCTGGGGAGATCGGAAAATTGGTAAAACAAGTGGCCAAGGTGATTTTCAGTGGAGGAGAGGCCTCCAAAGAAGCGGGCAAAATCTTCGACCGAGTCAACAATGATCTGAGCACCTATTCCAGTTTTATCAACGAGCTGCACAAGGCAGTGCAGGAACAGTTCGGCGCCAATCAAAAAGTGAATGAATCTCTGGAGAATATCGGCCAAATAACCACCGAGAACAGCCTGGCAGCAGAGAACGTGGAACATGTGGTTGCGGATCTCAAGAACGAGGTGGGCAAGCTCAAAGCGTTGGTTGATGACAAACTGATCGAGACTCTGCTGATTACACAGGAGGAAACATGAATCTGGTAATTGTGGGCGGTCAATGGGGCGATGAGGGAAAAGGGAAAATCGTTGATTTTCTGGCCGAACGAGCAGAAATCGTGCTCAGGTATTCCGGTGGCGCCAATGCCGGCCATACGGTTGTGATCGGTGAAGAAACCTACAAATTCCACCTGATCCCTTCCGGTATTGTCTACCCGGGTAAAAAAGTGGTCCTTGGAATAGGCATGGTCATCGATCCGGAAAACCTTTTCGCGGAATTGAAGATCCTCGATGAAAAAAAGATTCCTTGGCAGGGGAGGGTGTTTTTAGCAGACCGGGCGCATTTGGTCCTGCCCAGGTACAAGGAACTGGACCGGAAGATGGACAAAGAGCGGGCACAACCCCTGGGAACCACCGGACGCGGCATCGGTGTTGCCTACGCGCTCAAATCGCATCGAGCCGGTATCCGGGTGGCGGATATCTTTGACGGTGAAATCTGGCCGCAGCTGCCCGAAAGCGATCGCAGCTATCTGGACCCCTACAGAGACAGGATCCGGGAAATGGTGGTTGACGTTTCCTCGCTGCTGCAAAAACATCGCGGCAGCAATGTGCTTTTGGAAGGAGCCCAAGGGCTGTTGCTGGACCTGGATTTCGGTACCTACCCATATGTATCCTCCGGCATGTCTTCGGCGGCCGGCGCCGCGGTCGGCGCCGGGATTGGACCACAGAGGATTGACCGGGTGCTAGGTGTGTTCAAGGCTTATACCAGCCGTGTCGGTAACGGCCCCTTTCCTTCCGCTTTCAGCGAAGAAAGGGACGGAAAGCTGGAAGAGACGATCCGCGAAATTGGACGGGAGTATGGTGTAACCACCGGAAGACCGCGGAGCTGCGGATACCTTGACCTGGTGGGCTTGAAATATGCCTGCCGCTGCAACTCGATCGACAGTCTTGTCCTGACCCACCTCGATGTCTACGATAATCTGGCCCAGATCAAGGCCTGTACCGCCTATGACGTGGACGGCACCAACCTTCACGATTTTCCTGCCTCGTTATCTACCCTCAACCGGGCCCAGCCGATCTTAGAGTCCTTCGACGGATGGCAGACGGATATCAAAAATTGTCAAAGTTACGAGGACCTGCCTCAACAGGCCAGGGATTATATCTGCTTTATCGAGGAATATACCGAAACGCCCATTGACATCATCTCGGTCGGTTACGAACGCAGCGAAACCATCGTTCGCAAGGACCCATGGACACCATCCTGATTCTCGATTTCGGCGGTCAGACTACCCAGCTGATTGGCCGGCGTATCAGGGATTGCGGCGTCTACACGCGCATTATCCCTGGCGATGCTTCCCTGGAACCTGAGATCAACAACGAAATCCGGGGGGTTATCCTATCCGGTTCTCCATACTCCGTGTATGATCCCCAGGCTCCGGTTCCCGACCCCGCGGTATACGATTTGGAAGTCCCTCTTCTTGGTATCTGCTACGGGATACAGCGTATAATTCACGACCAGGGCGGTGAAGTCACCTCGATGGCAAAAAAGGAGTACGGCCGAGCGGAAATCACTTTCGAGGAAACAGACACTCAGCACCTACTTGAAGGAATGCCAAACAGATTTGTCTCCTGGATGAGCCATGGTGATACCATTAAGAAGCTCGCGCCTGGATTTGAAGTATCCGCCTACTCGGAGAACCAGCTGCCCGCTGTCCTGGAAAATCGGGAAAAACGGATCTTCGGTCTTCAGTTTCACCCTGAAGTGACCCACTGCGAAGGCGGCGAGCAAATTCTGACCAACTTCACCCGGAACATTTGCAGGGCCAAGAAAGAGTGGAATGTCGATACCTACTTCAAGCTGATTCAAGCAGAAATCGCCGAAAAGGTTGGGGATAAGAACGTGCTGCTGCTCATCTCCGGAGGCGTGGATTCCAGCGTTGTGGCGGCCTTACTGCTCTCCACCCTTACTCCCGAACAGGTCTACCTCATGTATATCGATACCGGGTTGATGCGTAAGGGGGAAACCGAAGAGGTGCGGGACCTGCTGCAGGAGCTCGGGGCCGGGCATATCCATCTGATCGATGCCTCGGATCGTTTTATGAATGCTCTCGAAGGCATTACCGACCCGGAGAAGAAACGAACGATCATCGGTGACCTTTTTATTCAGGTGCAGGAAGTGGAGATCAGACGCCTGAAGATCGACACCGCTTTCCTGGCCCAGGGCACTCTCTACACCGACCTGGTTGAATCCGGCAAGGGCGTGGGCAAAAAAGCGGATGTAATCAAGTCCCACCACAATGTACGCTCTCCTCTGGTCGAAGAAAAGCGAGACCAGGGTCTGCTGATCGAGCCCCTCTCTGATCTCTACAAGGACGAAGTACGGGCATTGGGACGGTATTTAAAAACCCCTGAGAACACCATACGTCGTCATCCTTTCCCCGGACCCGGCCTGGCAGTCCGCATCCTGGGAGAAGTTACACGAGAGAAGTGCGCCATCCTCCAGGGGGCGGACTTCATCTATATCGAGGAACTCAAGAACAGAAGACTCTACGATCGCATCTGGCAGGCTTTTTCCATTTTGCTGCCCATACGCTCGGTAGGTGTTTCAGGAGATACACGGCGATATGGTTATGTCCTGGCATTGAGGGCAGTGGTGTCAAAAGACGGCATGACTGCCGATGTCTTTCCCTTCCCGTCGCTCGATCTGCTGGAAATCTCGGCCCGGATCACCAATTCGATTGATGCGATTGGCCGGGTGGTATACGACATTTCCAGTAAACCCCCTGCCACCATCGAGTGGGAATAAGCGAAAATGTTTCAATAAAAAGCACAACGCCGCCGATAATCGAGCATATATCGGGACTCAATCAGGAGACAGCAATGGGTAAGGTGTCTGAAAATCCCTCGGTGCCGCAAATGATCAACTGGATCTCGAGCCGGTACAGCATGAACAAAGCCGCCCTGGCCAGAATGTTTCAGACGACTCAGTCAACCATCCATTACTGGCAAAAAACAGGTAATATCTCGTATAAGAATTTGATGAAGCTGCGTAAAAGTTACTATTATCTGCACAACACCACCGATTCCCATGCCGGGCAGCGCTACTGCCGTTGCTGCCGTAAATGGCACCCCCTGGTGAAGTTCCGGGAAGGCAAGGCGATTTGCCGTGCCTGTGAAAATAAAAAAACCCTGCAACATTATTTTACCAGCCGTGATTTCCGGCTCAAAAAACACAGCGCCAAAGTCTTGATAAAATCCTAACACCATCTAAAGTTGTGCCGTGTTGTTCGAACTGGTCGCAGACGAGCAGAGCGTAAAGATCCGCGAAGGAGCTGTTGAGCTCGGTTCGATATGCTATCGCCTGCGTTATAAAAAGCAGCTGCTCCGGCCTCGGAATATCCGGACGGAGAAAAGCGAAATCGTTGTCGACTTCGGTCCGGCCAACCTGAACGACCGTATTACCGGTACAGCGGAAGGCCTGCGGATCGAACGCACATGGACCTTGTGCCGGCCCGGAAGCTGGCAGCTTTTGTTCGAATATCGCCCCGCCCTGCCTCGGGACTCCGAGTGGATCGTACCGGCTATCATGTACCAGAAGAACGCCTCGGGCACGGGTAACTTCCCCCGGGGGGGGCTCGAGCCGGGCTGGTCTTTCAGAGAGGACCGGATTCCTTTGCCCTCCTGCTCGATCCTGATCGATCGGGACCATCGTTACCAGGCACTTTACTGCTCTCCGGCCCAAAAGGAAGAGGAGCTCTCCAGTGTCAAATCCGGCCTCGACCGGCAGGGGGTGTTCCTGGAGATCCGTATTCCCTACACAGAGGAACCAAAAACCTACTGGGAAAAGGGTATCTTCTTCGGCGGCCTGGGCCGGGCCACCGGGAAGCGGCTGCGGCTGCATTTACGGCAACTGCCCTTCACGTATCGGCGCCGTTTTACCCTGGTCAGGGGTCAGTACAAGGCCTACTCCACCGAGGTCTATCGTACAGTCACCGCTTCGGCCTTCAGGCAGGGCGCCGTGGAGTCGAAACCCGTGGTCTTACCGCGGTCTCTGTTGCGCACCACCACCTGGATTTCTACGGCCCGCTCATCGGGTTCGACTTGCTCAGGCTCTGGAAAGCGAGCGGTAGGGCCTGTTGGCGGGATTATGCCGTCGCCATGATCGTTCCCTGCCGGCAGCTGATTGCTGCAGCGGAGGATCCCCTGGA
>SDBT01019694.1_pt1 | contig 10571 bp, 7 predicted proteins | sample 2277101 | NCBI WGS metagenome assembly SDBT01 (sample SAMN10404973, study PRJNA504765) | marine sediment metagenome | isolation source: marine sediment core GS10_PC15, 103 cmbsf | place: Arctic Ocean: Southern Knipovich Ridge | collected 2010
GAATAAAAAGAGGGGTTAAGTGATATGCTTGAGTTAATGTACTGTTTATGGTGCTTAAAGTAATACCAGCATCAATGCTGCGTCGTGAAAATTCAATTTTTGTATGTAGTGGCAGTGGTGTTGCGCTTGTTTTTAGCAGAATTTTCCAATGCTGCGTGGTGTCGGTTTGTTTAGGTGTTGAAACGCGATCAATTTCCATGCCTCGTAATTTGAGTAATTGCATATAGGGCATTGATGTGAAAATCTTATTGATTTTGTGAGTGAGCGTGTGCTTTGCGATGGTGGTCACATCAAGATCAATGTCCTCAGAATAGCGAATACTGTTAAAGAAAAAGCGGAGGTTGCAACCACCTTTTAGGGCATAGAGGCGCTTATCCATGCACTGCCCAAGCTGATCAAGAAACAGTAGGTGGAATTGTTCAACAAGTTGTTTTGGGGTGAAATTTTTCATTTTTAGATAATGCGCGAATATGACAGATATGTCAATATCGCGTATTTATATGCATGGGGTATTGTCCAACCTGTTTCTATTGTCTCTATCTGGACATGCTTGCCTTGTTTCACACTAACAAAAAGTGTTTCGGGTAGGATCCCTTAAGGTTGTCTTAATAATTCAGGAGTAAAATTACGCTACAAAATCAAGCATTTCACCATTAATTACATGGGTATAAAGCAGCGATGAAGATATCTATTGTCACTATCACTAACCGACCTGAGAACTTATTAAATTTAGCCCAACAACTATTTAAGCAAACTGGTGGTATTGATTTAGAACACATTATTGTGCTGGATCATTTGACTCTAGGTGCGCGACTACATAAAGAACTTACCGAGCAATACAGGCGAGCCGGAATTAGATTAACCCTTTCCACTTATAATAAAGATGAAAATTGTGTTTTATTTGAAAAGCTGGCTCGAATGCGCAATTTTGGCAGTCAAAAAGCAGCGGGTGATTTTTTGGCATTTTGGGATGATGATAATAGATGGGAATCTAATCATTTACTTTCACTTTACCGCCTATTAATAAACAACACAGATTGTGGTGCAGTACATAGTTGGCGGCGACTTGTGGATCAATACCAATTGCCGAAGATAGTAAAAAAAGAAAATTATCCTTGGATTACAAACGATAGCAGTGCATCAAGGGCAATGTATCAGCAGCAAGCAACAGCTGGGATTCTTTGTGCAGATAGTGATTTAGTTAAGGACAGATATGGCTATGGGCCGTCAAACGAAGATTGCTGTGTTGATACTGGAGAGTGGCTAATTCGTCGAAATACGTTTAAAGAGGTTCGTGGGTTTAAAGAAGTGCAATCTGCATTTGAAAAAATGTATGGTGTGACTGATGACCAGATTCTAGGTTTACGCCTGCTAAGTTCGGGAGTCCTAGTGCGTTCTACGGAAAAACCAACATTAATTTATACATTAGGTGGAAATTCACAGATTTTTTCGTTTCAAAGAAAAGCACTAGACATAACAGCACTTGATCTTTTGGCCTATTATGGGGCACCTTCACTTTCTTTTCCGATCGGTTACCTACAGCAACTGAATGACGGTATTATCGATAACATAGAGCGAATTAGTGCTAATGAGCGCGTGCCATTATTACCTATGCCGTGCATTGAAATTGGATATGCTTCTTGGCATGTTCAGGATTCTCAGCTTAGCAATGGATTATTGAAAACACTGGCTCAGTCACCATATTGTGTTGGTGTAAGTGAGGAACGACAAGCCACTCTATCTCAACAATTTGTATCATTTCCCTGGGGCGATATTGGTGATCTGTTAGAGCCAAAAATTCGTGCGAAATTTAATATTCCTGATGATGTTGAATTTAGTGTTATCGTATTTGGAGGGCTGGTCTGGAAAACGAAAACACAAGACATGGATATGCTGGTTATTGTTGAAGACCCTACAAATTACACGGTAAATGTTGGCTCACCTGTTTCTTCATTAACAATACCCAAGGGTTTGGTTGGTGGAATTACACAAGTAGATATTTCATTAGTTGGTCGAGGTGCGTTACTAGACCGCGAAAAGCACTCTGGTGATTTAACCAATATTTGCTTATGGTCACATCATGGAGTATGCGTTAAAGGTAAACCCGCATTGCAGCATGTAAGTGATCAAAATCTATGCCAAGATATTTTTACGACACTAGGGTTTGGCTTTAAAGATTCTTTATTACAACCAGGGAAGTTGATTGCACGTTTGTTGAGCAGTTTGAAGATCGCTTTATTTCTAGCTGATAAGTACGGGTTGGTTCTAGAGATAGATGATTCAATATTATTTTCTCAGATACTAAGAGATGGCGTGCTCCCTCCTAATGTTGAAATACAAAACGTAATCGAATCTCTGACAAACCTTGTTTGTAAAATACAAAGGCTATTAAAGGCGCAATCGATAAGATTTTTTAAAAAAATATTGGAGCAATATAGTGTTTTAAGTGGTGCGGAGTTAAATTATCATGAGTTCTTTGCTGAAGTTGCAAGCATACAGCTACCGAGCAGTGAACAATTAAACGCTCAATTAAAGGGTGGGTTAATAAAGAAAACATCCGTCGCCATGGTGAGTTTCAACCGACCTGATATGTTGCTACGATCTCTCAGAAAACTGCTGAGCCAGCGTTATCACCATTTGGTCATCGTTGATAATGCTAGCGACCTAGAAACTACGGCTTTATTAAAACTTATGGGATTAATTGATTCTCGCATTCATGTGATTTTTAATGAGGAAAACCGTCACCTTGCCATTGCGAGAAATCAAGCGCTGGACTGGGTGCAGGCGAATGCCAGTAATACGGAGCTGATTGTAGTATTAGATAATGATGTTGAATTACCGTGTAATACGATTGAAATTTCATCAAATCTCTTCCGAGAATCGCAGAGCTTACGACAAGTGACCATGTTGCCGGCACTTCCTGATTTTCCATTAGGTGAAGAATTTACTGTCGCAGGGCAACAGTTAGTTCGTACTTTACATAATTGCACGGGTGCACAATCTGTTTACAGAGCTGATCTCGTTCTAAAGCACGGTATACGTTACCGTGAGCAAACATTTGAAACAAAACATAGTGTAGGCGAAGATTTTTGGTTTACTTATGATTGCGGGAAATTAGTGTCAGAAAAAAAACTACCGTGGAAGGAGTTCGCTTGGTTTGCAAAAACAAATCCTGTGCTTGCGAAAGATCTTGGTAGAGATCCAGCGCATATGGTGGAAAATTTATCATATTACATTGAAACATTTTCGCATCGTAAAACACTGGATTATCTCAAGCGCTTAATTAGCACTTCCTCACTTAGCATTGATGTAATCTCCACTGCCATCGATAGAATTAATGATTATGAACTAAGTCATGGTGGTAGAGAAAACTGTGAGACACCATTTACTCTTCAAACATTATTATGTGCATACCCAGTGGATATTCTAGAGCAACAAAATCCTGGTAATATATTAATCCATGAAACTATTGTTGAGCTAAAGAAAGTTATCTTAGCAGTGACCTCCTGGAGCAAAGATTTTGAGCACTTAGAGAATGAGGAATATGGCAGCATTAAAAATCCCCTCGAACTATTGCAGGTTGTCGAACAAGGCTTAAACTGTTTTATTAATATCCTTAGCTTTACTGAAGAACATCCACTATTTGGTCAAAATATATTTCAAGCGAATATGTATTTAAATCGAATGCGTATTTGTTTAACCCGTATTTTGTATGAAAAATCTATGGAACTACCGACATCTCCGATTTGCTTAAGTACCGCTGTGCTCGTAAGTGGCAAGATGGGCAGCCCCGTAGTTAGTGGACCACCATCCGCTGAAGAGTTCACTCACCTTAGGACACAGAAAGAGGGTGTGGCCGCGGAATCAGAAGCAGTGATGTTAGGTGGCGATGAAACGACAGTAATAAGCCATTGCTAGCACTTCTTGGAATTTCGACGCAACAAACCCACGTTGCTGTGGTAAAGGATTTTTGTTTCTATGAATGGGGTCAAGTCCTGAAATAAGAATTAACGGATGTCTTCTGGAGTGTGTAGCAACATGTATATTTCTTAATTCAGGATTGACCACCTAGCCATACTTATCGCCTTGGGTCTAAACCTAGGTGGTCATGCCAGAAGAATTTTGTATGCTAGACCAATAGATTTGTTCATCTTCTGATGATGATGCTTCGTCAATCACCACTTTGACATCTGGAAAAATCTTAGCCTCAAGGCCATCAAGACGTTGAGAAAATTGATTTAGTTGGGCGCTGATTTCTAATTGTATTACTTCATTTACCACAAGCTCAAAGTCATCACTAATTGGGGTTCTGCATGTAGGGCAACAACAGGTGTCTAACTCAGCAACTTCCTTGATATTTTCTTCTTCAAAAGTATGTAAGCACTCTAGGGTGACAGGTTTTGATAAGATTTCGAGTGTAATGCCACATGTGTAATTGTCTTCAAACGCTATAAGATCTTGATGAAGCACTGTGATATTTTCATCCTTAACTTCGAGTATATCCCCAACACGCGCCAATAAACTTTGAAACTCATCATCAACTAATAAATTTGGAGCATCTTCTTCGAGCACTAAAGGTGAATACTCGCCCTGATTTTGGGAGTAACGATCATAAAGTCGGCAGCCACTCCGTGTTATTACGGTGATGGCAGTAATACCAATCAAACCAATGAAGATGGTGCAGGTCAGGTCCAATAAAGTAACTCCATTTTTAACATTGTCGCTAAGTATTTGCACGACACATTCATTAGGCACATCGAAACTATGGTAGGTAAGGGTGCAAGTACTACCACCAAACCATCCTGAGCCAAAATCTAGAGTACTTGTGAACCAATTAGCGCAGTCATCACCACCATCCTGATAAGTATGGCAGGCTGATGTAAGCAATTGCCAGAGATGTCCCGCCTGCCCTGTGATCCCACAATCTAATGTGTAGTCTTGCGCATTAGGCCCTTCAAAGCAAATAGATGCTGCCGCAAACTGTGGAAGTGATTGAAGAACTGCATAGGTTGTCAGTAGACGACGCCCGGTGCTTGAGCGCACAGAACTTGCTGTATTTTTTGCTACTCTAGATAAAATACTTGACCATGACTCTGAGGGAGATTCTTCATTTTCAAACATTATGTCGACACACCTAAAACTTTATGAACAATGATTGTACATATTGATCAAACTGTTGTCAATTCTCAGCTGCGAATCGAATCTGAAGGCACTTGCTGCTACGTGATGGATCTTGATGCCCCCCGTTTTAAGTTTATGTTAAGGTTCTTATATGCATGACTGTATATAATTTCAATAAGTTCAAACTGTTATGTTGATCAGAAATGGAAAAAGTGGATACAGAGTCTAATAATTTGCGTGCTATGATCGAGCGCGATTTTAAGGCTAATATTGAAATTTGGTTGAAGCTGCTTGGATATGACAAGATCACCCCTGAAGCTTTTTTAACAAACGTTGAGCGCTACAAAGAAACGCAGCTACCCGCATCCGTTTATAACTATATTATTGATCATCATGTTGAGCCTCAGCTTTATGTATTAAGCAAAGCACCAATCGCCTTTGACAATCAGCCTAAAATGGTTGGGCTTATCCACAAGATTATGAAAACCAAAGAATCCATGCAAGCTGAAGAGGAACAGCGAAGCTGGAGCTTATTGTTGCGTATGTGCTATGGATTAATTGGTGCACTCAAGGATCTAAAAAAGCCATTAATTGTGACTGGAATTATATTATTGCTGTTATCGCCAGGTTTTATGCCTGTGGTTGCAGCAGCAGCTGGTGTTATTCAAATATCACCAGTGAATCAGAACCTCTCTCCACAAGTTTTCACCATTGATAGTCGCTCTACGCCTAATGCCAGATGGTGTGGTGATAGTGAAGATGCAATCTTATATCCGACTCCCAAGTCAAGCTGGGTAGCGACTGTTGATGAGATGCGTAGCATACTTTATAGTCACATGAGCCCCGAGCAGCGAGATATGGTGTCTTTTGATATGCTGTGCGATAGCTACAGCTTTGATGATATACGCAAAATGGGTTTGGGCCACTTAATCCCTAATCCGCATCGGTATATTTTGGGTGATGGCGATGTGGTCCATGCTTTTGAAAAAAAAGTTGATACCTTGGATGTGTCAGAGTTCAATATCTTCCGGCTAAATGATATTCGTATTTTTCCAGATACTAGTGGCATTTTCTTACAATTTCCAGGTGACAAACAAGTTTTTGTGCAAACCCTGGGTTTAAGTTTAAACGATTTTTGTTCTACAAATACACCACCTTCATATTTTGTAAGTGGAACAGGAGAAACAGAAACTCGTTTTCACGGACAGCAAGTCGACTGCTCCTTCTTAATACATGAAGTTCAATTTAATTCGCAAGGCAGATTAGATCTGCAGGAATACGCTCAATTTCTGTCACCGGAATTCATCGATATCCAATATGATACAAACGTAAATATAACATATATTCGGCATAATAAGAGTAATGCGGGGGTTGATGTGCTAGGTACAAAAACGTTAGCACGTAAGCATTTTATATTTGACCCACCAAAAACAGGGCATATTGGAGGTGACAACAATGATGTGATTTCAAAAAACACTGAATCGACGCCACGGCTGTTGTGTGGTGGTTATGGGGATGATGAGTTATATGGGTATAGATCATATTCTACAGTGCTTCTAGACGGTGGTCCTGGTAAAAATAAGATGTTTGGCTCTGAGGGAGTTGAGCATTATCGTATTACACCCGGCAGCCATACAACCATAAAAAACTTTGGAGCAGTTAAAGACCAAAACTTAAATACTGTTAGCTTTCTGGAATTCGACAAAATCGATCTAACTAGATTTGGCTCTAATCTTCCAAAGATTAGGATAACAGGCAGTGATAGACAGACAGAACTAACCATCGGTGAGGATACCCGTGTAGTTTTCGATATCTCAGTTCTGGCATTCCAAGCAGAAGCTAGTCAGTATTTAATCGTTGATAGCAATGCCACCATTGAATTCATCCTCTCAGGCAAACCAATTATTATTCATTTTGACTCTACAGGACGCTTAGATTTTTCAGAAACACCTCATATTAAAAGCATGGAGGATATAGATATTCAATATGATCAATTACTGAGTAAAACTCAAATTATTGATAAATCAAATGGCTGCATTTACAACCTTGGAGGCTCGCGAAAGCTTTTCAGGAGTAATTTTATTTTTGACAAACCTGTCATACAAAGTATCAGTGGCAGGTGGTTTTCTGAGATGAGGTTAGGATATGATGGCGGTGATAACAATGATGTAATATATTTTGAAAAAGGAAGAAGCAGGCATAATAATATAAAAGGCGGTTATGGCGATGATCATCTCCATTCTAGGAAAGACACATCTCGTTTTAACGACTGGCGTAGAGCTATTCGATTAGATGGGGGCCCAGGAGCAGATAATCTGTATGGTGCTGACTTTCAAGTTGAGGAGTTTGTTGTAGGTGACCGCGATACGATACATGGATTTGAGTACTATAAAAAACACAATGATGGCACACTTAATGACATTATTGTTTTACCAGACATTAAGCATCTCTCTGAATTAAGTGTGACTTTGGTAAGTGGCGATTGTGTGTTTACCATGCATGGTAGTGAGAGATTTACCGTCAGAAGTTGCGATATCGGATATTTTTGTGTTCCGCAATATGGCCTACGCTATTTTTTGAATGAGGATAATGGCCTGGCTAATCGATTTGATGGGCAGTTGCCAAATTGCCCAGATCAACCAAATACATGGCCAATTCGATTCGTGTCTTCGAATGCAAGTGTATATATCTTGGCGCCTTATTTTGGCAGCGCGAAAATTTTCCCAATACCTGTTCCTATTGCAATTTCTACAGATCTATCACATTCGGCAGTTAAAATAAATGCACAACGGTTTCCCGATGAAAAATACACTGAAACAGGTAATGTCAATAAGCATCTGGCAAACCTGCAATATATTGCTTGTGATAATCAATATGGCTGTCAATCAATTGTCATTGAAGCAGAGACTTTCATGGGGACACGAGCAAAACAATCTGTGGCTGTACAGCATCTAGATTCACACATCGATATTTATCTCAGTGCTTTCACATGGGTTGTACCAGGGTGGCAAATTAGTTTTCGTTTTTTACCGCAGGCACTTTTTCCACAAGCTTGTGCTGATATTTCAGATTGTAGTGTAAGCTTTGTTGGCGTTAGTCAGACGGATGAGTGGCTTAACTTTAACCCGCAAACCAATACCTTTACTCCACTTCCATCAATGCGTCACTTAGGTGCACATATGATTCAGGTAAGTGCATCGCTAAATGATACATATGTCACCAGCTATATTGCAGTTCACGTAAAGCCATTTCCAAAAATGGGCACCACTTTTGGAGTGGCTGCCATGCTGGGTGGACTAGGAATTTTGGTTAGCCGAAATCAACGCGCAAGACGTGATCGTAAAGAAAATTTAGCTAGAATGAAAGCTGAAATAAAGCAGTATGCGGAGGAAAATTATGATCCAACAATTTGGCCGCAATCAGGATTAATATCGCGTGTGTTAGAAAAATACTTTGAAAATTTATTAAACATAAACCAGCGTATAAGGTCAGTAAGATCATTTTTAAATTATCATTGCGGCAACAGTCCTTATGCAGCAGCAGCAACAGAATCTGAATTTAACGCTGAAAAAAATGAGCTTGCACAGATTGTATATGACTGCACAACTATGTATGACCGCCTCTGTATTGGAGTGAGTTCATCAGCTGATTTAGCTGATGAACAAGCTGAACTTGTTGTGGATAAAATAGTTAATTTGATTGTAGATATGCATGATGGTGATCAAATTAAAAAAGCATTCAGTCTATGGATTGAAGCGGATTTCAAGCCAAAACTGGATCATGTTGCGATGCTTGACCACCCAGCCATGACCAACTAATATGGGGTCACCCATTCGACCACACTCCTGTAAATAACTGGAAATTAGTTCCAGTTTCATGCGTAATAATCTCATGGCGACATTGCTTGAAAATTATCTTTATGGTTGGCAAAAACCCTATATTCGGGACCAAGATCTATACCCTCTATTTCTTGGTGAGGATACTAGGCGCTATGATGCGGTTAAGTACGCTTTGCGTCAAGGTGTGCTCAAGCAGATACGTAAGGGTTTGTACTTAATTGAGTTGCCACATCAACAGCGGCGTTATGATCCCTTTGAGCTGCGCAAATAATTTAAATATGGGGTCAAGTCTTGAATGTTGAATTGATGCGGTTTTCTAGATTCATGCATTGATTTTGTAGTTGACAATCTTCCATTAATTGTTTATTAATTTTGCTGTAAGCATGTGAAATCGCACTTACTGAATTAACGCCAAATGCTAATGCAATCTCTATCAATTTATGGTCAGTCAATTTAACGCTCAAATACATAGCGAGCGCTCTAGGGTTATTATTGCCAGAACATTTGCTTTGTAATTTCTCAATATCAAATACATTTCATAACATGATGCCAAGCACCTTCATACTCTATTCGTAGTGGTCTTGCCATGTAGCATATCATGTCGATTTAATAGAGGAGCAGCAATACCGTAATTTTAGATTGTTTGTCTGCATTCAACATTCAAGACTTGACCCCAATATTAAATAAACGTTTCAGGCGAAACGTTGAATTTTTTCGCAAGCAATTTGACTTGCCTAAGATTGAGTTCGCGTTTGCCATTAAGGATTTCTGATACGACACCTTGGCTCCCTATTTCGCTTAAATCACTTTGTTTAAGTTTATGCTCATGCATAAGATACTTCAGAGCATCGATGCCAGATGCCTCGGATATATTATAATGTTCGGCATCGTATGTAGTGACCAAGCAGCTTATAACATCAATTAAGCTATTTAATGAGTGATTTTGATCATTGCCGACCATATCTAACAGTTCATCGAGTCGTTTAGTTAAACGAACATATTCTTTCTCTGATGTCGGATAGCTGGCAATGGGTGCGACATATCCCCAGTGCTCTGTTGCTTTTTTTAGTTGTTGGTTCATTGTAAACCCCCGCTTAACATTTCCATTTATCTTTATTATATTCTTTATGTGTTAAAATATACCGTATATTGACGCGTTGCTTTAAAAAGTGAATATTTGCTATTAATCTAATTTTGTTTCCCCCAATGTTGAAAACATATAAGTTGCCTATTTTATCTACTGATCTAAATACGTTTTTTAATTCAGTAAAATTGGCAAAGTCATTTTTCTTAATAGCTCTATACCATCCATCTAATGCAGATGAAGTCGACGGGTATGCTTGCTTAGCTTCCCAAATCCTCTTTTGAGTTATTATATGCATGCGTCACTTCTCCAGAATTATACATCTCATTGTGAGATATGTCAAGCAACCATCATATGCCACTAAAATCTGCGCAGCAATACCGTAGTATCTTGTGTGTCGCGACAGTGTGTCACGAATGCAGGTAGATAAAACTACCAGCAGTGCTGCACAAGAGATGGGGGAATCATAGGCCCCCCGAAGCCGACCTACAGGGGTAGGCTTCAAACCGCCTTAAGCTGCGATGGTA
>SDBT01019695.1_pt1 | contig 10570 bp, 8 predicted proteins | sample 2277101 | NCBI WGS metagenome assembly SDBT01 (sample SAMN10404973, study PRJNA504765) | marine sediment metagenome | isolation source: marine sediment core GS10_PC15, 103 cmbsf | place: Arctic Ocean: Southern Knipovich Ridge | collected 2010
GGACTACTCGGACACCATTTATCAAAGAAAAGAGTTCTAAAACCATAACCGGAAAGTCCGATAATATCAGTGTAACTCAGGTTATTCCCGTATTTTTCATCTATCCGATAAACTGCAGCAAGGAAGGAATTTTCCATTCCAGCTCCCCACTCTAATTTGCCGATTCCCTCGATGATAACAGCATTTTCATCCATTTTGTGATCCGGTGCATATTCTTTGATGTAGATCCCCATTTTGCCTTTGGGAATTATCAATTTGATTTTTTCATCTTTCCGCAAAACAAAGACTTCAACCTCTTCAGTTTGAACAGCTTCTTTGAGAAAACCAAGATGTTTAATTGAATGAACTTTTTCATTATTATATGAAATCAAGATATCGTCAATTTCCGCTCCTGCTTTTTCCATGTTCGAGTTATCAATGAAACCGACAATAACCAATTTTAAATCTTTGCTTAGTTTTTCTGATGTTTCTTCGCCTGCATAAATATAATTTGAAGCAAAGAAAACCAGTCCGATAATTATCGTAAAAATTGATAAATGTTTCATCTTTCTCCTCCTTGGTTTTTTTATTTTTCGAGAGTTCTGCAAAATAGAGCGTTTTTGTCATCCAGAAGAATTTTACTTGCTGTTGCCTATGAAGGATCTCCGCTTATAATGAGATTCTTCGAAAGTTTGCCTTTGTAAATTTTCCTCATAAAGACAAACATTTTTCACTTTACTTTTTTTAAGTATTTTCTAACTCATCCTCGTTCCCTTAGTCAAAAGCCTGACACGATCTCCTTATCACAAGTGAGGGATGACTTTGCTATCTTTTCTTCCAATTTTTCTTATGTTCCTTCTCTTTTTTTTAAGAGAAGGATAGCAGGATGAGTTAAAATAGAAAGATCAGCTTTATACTGTTATTTCCCCTATACTTCAGGTCGCATTTGAGGGAATAAAATCACCTCTTTTATGGATGTATTATTTGTAAATAACATCACCAATCTATCGATGCCAACGCCCAATCCACCGGTTGGAGGCATACCATATTCCAATGCTTCCAGAAAATCCTCATCAACCACATTTGCTTCCAGGTCGCCCAGTTCTCTGAGTTTTGCCTGTGCTTCCAGCCTTTTCCTCTGATCGATAGGATCGTTTAATTCTGTGAAAGCATTGGCAAACTCATTTCCAGCAATAAAAAGCTCAAAGCGTTCAACCAAATTGGGATTTCCCGGTTTTGATTTTGCCAAAGGAGAAACCTCTTTGGGATAATCAATCACAAATGTTGGCTGAAATAATATTGGTTCCACAAAAACCTCAAAAAGTTCCTCAATCAATTTTCCTGCTCCGGCATTGGGTTCGATCTCAATCTCATTCTTTTTACAGAATTTCTTAATCTTTTCATAATCAAAATCAGAAGCGTCAAAACCGGTTTCTTCCAAAATCAGATCTATCATTGATGCGCGTTTCCAGGGCTTTTTAAAAGTGATTTCCTGCTCTTGATACATTATATTTTCAGAACCTGATATTTTCTTAGAAATTTCATAGATCAAATCTTCAGTGAGATCCATCATATCAAAATAATCAGCATAAGCCTGATAAAGTTCCATCATAGTAAATTCAGGATTGTGAGTTCGGTCCATTCCTTCATTGCGGAAGTCTTTACCCATTTCATACACCTTTTCAATGCCAGCAACGATCAATCTTTTCAGATACAGTTCCGTGGCAATTCGCAGATAAAAATATGTATCCAGCGTATTGTGATGAGTTATGAAAGGACGTGCATTTGCACCGCCATAAAGAGTTTGCAAAACAGGAGTATCAACTTCCAGGAATCCTTTATTATCCAGATAATTGCGTACTTCATTAATAATTTTCGCCCTGATTTCAAACGTCTTTTTTATTTCGGGATTGAGCAGCAAATCCAGATATCTTTTGCGGTATCTCAGTTCAATATCAGAAAACTCGTCCCATCGTTTTATTTTGCCATCAACGATTTTTTCTTTCACGGTTGGGATGGGACGCAGGTTTTTGCCAAGAATTGTGATTTTACTGGCTTTAACAGAATATTCACCTTTTTGAGTTACAAAACATTCACCTTCGATCTGAACAAAATCGCCTAAATCCAATAGTTTGAAAATCTCATAATTATCCTCTCCAATAACATCCTTTTTCACAAATATCTGAATCCTTCCTGAATCATCCGTTACATTACCAAAACCAATTCTGCCCTGTCTTCGCATTGCATCTAGACGACCACATATTGTAACCTTTTGTTGATGCTTCACAAACTCATCTTGTTTTTCTCGAAGAACATTAATTTTATGAGTTCGTTTGCTCCTGTTGGGAAAAGGATTAATTCCTAGGTCTATGATTTTCTGTAATTTTTGTTTTTTCAAACCGATAATCTGGCTTTCTGGCTGCATAAATAAACTCCTGAAGATTTTTAGTAATTCTTTTTATTATGAATGAAATTATGTCAAATGTTAATGTGAAACTAAGACCTTTGAAAATTTGCAAGAAGGCTTCGGAACGTGATATACCCTTTCCGAAGCTTCCACCATATTTTTTTATCCACGAATTACACGAATTTCACGAATTGATTTTTTCTAAACATTATTCTTGTGGCATTAATTTCAACAATCTCCATTTCTATAAAATATTCCAAATGTAATATTATTTTTTTACAGAATTAAGAAAATTCGTGCCCATTCGCGTAATTCGTGGACACCTCTTAGAAAGTTTTCTATTTTGCACACTTCAACTTTAAAACAACAGGACGATGATCTGTAATATATTTGTAGCGAGCATCTCCTTCGCCTTCCATAAATTTATCGATGGTAATTGTTTTAATTTCCGAACCTGCGTTTCCAAATTCGTCAAAAAGTTCGTTGGAAATGAGGATATGATCGAGATGACCGCGATATTTCCAATAAGGATAAGACCAATTTGCAGTACTGTCCGCTGCGATTTCCCAATCTGCAAATTTATATTCTTCCGGTTTATTCAAAAATATTTTAAATACATTTTCCTCTTTCGGATCGGTGAGTTGGTCATTAAGGTCACCAAATAAAATAACATTTTCCTCAGAAAGGAATTCATCTATGTATTCATGCAGCAGTCTGCAGGCATCTCTTCTGCGCACAATGTTCTTCTCACCCTGCATTGCTTTTAAGTGATTATTAATGATATAGAATTTCTGGTCAAAACAGGAAAATTCCAGTATCAGAGGTTTTCGGGGAAAGGGTTGATGATATTTTTCATCATCTGGATAGATCTGGTAAATACTATCCACATTTATCAAACTTGATTTATAGAGATATGCTAAGTTCATCTCCCATTCATTAGTATTTGCCCGAAATCCATTCCACTTGGTTTCAGGATCTTGTGCCTGTAAATTTTTTAGCAGCACAACAAAAGCAGAATCACTTTGAATTTCCTGCAAGCCTATAATATCAGCATCAATAGCATTTATTATTTTCGCAGCATAATTTACAGTATATTCGCTTTTAGGAAAATTCTGGATATTCCAGGTCATGATTTCCAGAGTTTCGTTTGTTCCAAAAGTTAGTTTTTCATATTGGATTTGCGGAAGTTGTTCAATAATAACGCAACTTGCAATTAGAAGTAAAATTATTATTAAGAATTTATTCTTCATTATTACTCCATCATTTCATTAAAAGCATTTTTTTGGTAGCAACTGGTTTACCATCAATTTGTAATTGATAGAGATAAATTCCCGTGGAAACTGGCTTGCTATCATTGTCTTTCCCATTCCAAATAAAAGAATGCACACCTTCTCTAAGAAGTTTGTTATTTACGATATTTTCTATTTTCTGCCCCTTTACATTATAGATTTCAAGATTTATCTTGGATTTCTTTGGGATTGAGAATTCTATTCTTACTTCAGGATTTGAAGGATTGGGATATGTTCTTATTTGAATAGGATATTCAAGTGTATCAATATTGTCTTCTTCAATAGCAGAATTCTCAATGATCTCATATTTATAGACATTGCGAAAGTTATCTGAACAATACATATATTCCCCATCATTTGTTATCCCGATATATTTATAACATAGATAGTAATGTGGAAACCAGCCCTCATATTGCCATGTGTCTGGATTTACCTTTCTGATCTTAATTTCAATATAGTCATTAAACCAGAAGTAACCATTCATATAAGTTAAACCCGTCGGAGAAGAACATCCAGCTGTTCCGACAGTATCAACGCAAGTTATAGTTTCTACATCAATTCCAACTATAACACTGCTAAAGCCTCCTGTAATCATACAATAAAGAAAATTATTATGCCATGTAAGTTCAGTTATACCACCATTTGTACCCATAGGATATGGTATTTGAAATGATGTAATTATTGAACCATCTTCATGTGATATCTTGTATAGATAAAATTGTGATGCAGATGCCCAGAAGTTTTCTCCATCAAATGTTAGTCCATAAATATCTGGTTCCATAGGAAAGGGAAAACCATATACTTTCTCACCAGTATCTTTATCAATGGCGATGAGAGAATCTGCTGCTACATCAGACATCCATATATATTCTCCGTCATAAGTTAATCCTATGATCAAACTAGGATATTCAAAATGGAATTGATCAACTAAATTCATTTCAATTTCTTGCTGTGCCATTAGAAACAATGGCATTGATGCATAAAATATTAAAATCACTATTAGTGCTAATTTGAATTTTTCTACACACATCTTTCCCCCATTTTTATCTTAACAACAACATTTTCTTGGTTACTGAAATTTCTCCTGATTTTAATTTATACAAATAGACTCCTGAAGATACAGGTTGGTTGTTTTCATCGGTTCCATCCCAGGATATGGAGTAACCGACTCCGTCGGCAAAAAAAGGCGAGGGACTCGCCAACTCCAAATTTTCAAAAGTTTTTATTTTCTGTCCTTTGATATTAAAAATTTCAATTCGTGAATTTTCGTGTAAATTCGTGGTTTCAAAATAAATCGTGGTTTCCGGACTGCGTCCGGCACCTGACGGATTAAATGGATTGGGATAGTTTTGACAAATGAGTGAAGCTGGTGTAATTCCTTCTTCATTTAGAGAAGAATTTTGTAAAAGCTGTAATGAATTGAAAATATTCAATCTCCCACCAGATACTGTGATGTTTTCCAAATCCGGAATAATATCTACTCCATCCAAAATAAATTGTTTCATAAGAAGCGCAATTTCTGCAGGTTGCTGCTGATATTGAAGAAGAAGCTCCTCATTAGCAGCAGAAAACAGAAGAGCAATCGCACCGGTTACATGAGGAGTTGACATTGAGGTGCCAGAGCTGTAATAGAATCCATTATTATTACCTGTTGAGTAGATTCCAACTCCCGGAGCTCCGAGATCAATGGTGGTTAGTCCATAAGCTGCAGAAGAATATTTTTCATCATTTTTCGTAGTGTTTGTCACTGTTATCAGATAATCGCTATCACAAGCTGTGGGCATATCACCGGTTTCATCTACATTGGCATTTATATTCATGGTAGCCCCTGTGCTTAAAACACCGTATACTCCCAAAGAATCATACATGGCACACCACAGGGGATAATTTGCCGGATTGCCGTAATTAACACCAAAAGAAGCATTTGTGGCAATTACAAAAGCACCGTGTTCACCGCCTGTTTCGTTGTATCTCGCTCGCATTTCCAGCACATATCCATAAGCTTCCACTACAATAGATTCAGTTCCGGAAGAACCGGCAATTGGCATAACTTTGGCATTCCAATTCACTCCACACACACCCAGATTGTTATTTCCAATGGCAGCAGCAATACCGGAAACATGCGTTCCGTGACCGGATGATGGAATTATCCCGGTATGATTGTATGCATTCCAACCGTCATAATCATCGATGTAGCCATTATTGTCATCGTCTATCCCATTTCCGGGAATCTCTTCGTAATTTTTCCACATATTCAAATCATTATGAGCAATATAACATCCTGCATCAACTATTGCCACAATAAGTGTATCACCCAAAACTGTTACACCGCCGGTAGTAATATCCCAGGCTTCCGGTGCATCAATATCAGCATCGAAAAGTCCACCGGTCTGTCCGGTATTTTCCAAAGCCCACTGAACATTAAATGAAGGATCATCCGGATAAGTTGAACGCTCTTGTACATAATGATTAAACTGAGCTTCCAAAACAAATGGATGCTGCTTTACCAACGAAAGAAATTCCGCTTCAGATACCCTGTTTGCATCAAACTCAAAAAGATAGATATTCATTCTTTTTGAGAGCAATCTCTTGGATTGAAATGCTGCAGTTTGAAAATATTCTGATAAAGTTTTTAAGATAAAATTTGTTTCGAGATCGGTTCTGATTTGAATTAACATCTCACCCGGTACATAAGATGATTCATCACTATAAATAAACAAGAATATGAAAATCAATCCAATTAATACAAGTAATTTTTTCATCGTTTCTCCCTTTCAAATAATTTTAATTTATTCATTATTTCTTTCTTCAATATTTTGAATTTTATTTTTATTCTTTTCTTTCAGCATAAGATTTTTTATTTGATCAGCATAAAAATGGGCTTTTTCAAATTTATTATGTTTTGAATAATAAATTGAAATCTCACCAAGCCTTCTATCTTTCATATAGGAAATAGGTATTTTTTCCAAATATGTATCTATTTCAGATAAATCATTATTTGATATACAATGTTTGATAAAATCAGAATAGCTTTTTGAAATAATTCTGGGATTAGTTAACTCTTTAATTATTTTTTCTGCTCTCTCCATCTCACCATGTTTTAATAAATCAAAAGCAATACGCCCCGATATTTTTTGTTTAGTTCTAAAATCTTGTATACTTTCAAGTATAAACAAGGCTTCATCAAATTGCTCCGATTCTGCATATTTATTTACAGCCATCCCTAATATCCTGCTAATATTTTGAATATCCCGTAAAGAATCTATATATGTCATTCCTTTTTCAATTTTGCCTTTATTTATCAAAACCATTGCAAATTTTGTTTGTACTCGCTCCCTTTTGTACTTATCTTTTATTTTTCTGCAAATTTCCTCAGCTTTATTTTCATTTCCATTTCTAAAATATGAAATTGCAAGTGATGATAGTCTCATATACTGATTCGGCTCATTATCAAATTTATAAATAAACTTCTCTGCAAAATCCGGTCTTTTTGCATTTATTGCCAAATTTATAATGCTTTCATAAACTCTCTGTAAATCATTCTTATCAAAATCCTCGAACAGTTTAATAATTTTATCTTCTTCATTATGATCCAGAAAATATTTACCGATTAAAGAAAAAAATCTTAATTTTTCACTAATTCCTGTTGTTTTTTGAAAATATTGAATTGCTTTGTCAATTTCTTCATTATTTATATATTTACTTGCAATCAACAAATATGCAGTTGACATCACTTCTTCTTCATCTGATAGTTCTGCAATTTCAATTGCCAATAAATGATCGTTTTCTTCCTGAATAACAAATTTTAAGATAGATTTATAAGAATTAATTTTTATTTTATTGTCTCTTATCTTTTCAATCATTTTCAGAGCTTTCTTCCTCAAGCCACTATTAATCATTTCACGTATGACCTTTTCATAACATTGATCTCGCTCTAACGGATCCTCAATTTTTTTTGCATATTTTTCTGCTTTCCTAAAATCGTCTATCTCGGCAAAACCACAGGCAATTTTGAAATATCCGGGTTTCATTTCAGATACTGTACTTCCAATTGTTGATGATGAATATGGTGAAGGTCGCATTCCTTGTTCTTCTTGTATTTCACCAGCAACCAAAAACGAAACAAGAAAAATGAAAATAATAACACAAATTTGTTTTTGCATAGTCTACTCCTTATTTTATTAAAATTTCCAACTTGTTCCTACGCTCCTCAGCTTGGGTGAAAATGATTTCTTTAAGTTATAACGATCCCCATCCCCACATAGAAATAATAAAAAGAGATTTCACGTGGTAAACTAATCCTTCCCCCTATCCGTCAAAAGCCGGACAAGTTTAGGGGGAGAATATATCTCCTTTTACCGCAGGCAGTTCCCTTCCCCTTCGACTTGTCCGGCTTTTGACGGATAGGGGGAGTTAGAGGGGGTTGAGAAAATATCGAGTTCTCTTTTCCGTCACGGAGTGACGGGCTACTGTTTTCACACAGGCTGTCACGCGTGGGAACACAATGGCTAAATGCACTGCATTAAACCAACTTTTCTTTAAATGGGCTTATACCTTTTTGACGCAGGAGCGTGGGTACGAGAGGATTATTCAAACGCAAATTTCATCCCAACCGGACGATGATCCGAAATACTTTCTTCATATTCATACCAACCACCCTCGAGATAATGGTCAACCAAAATCGTTTGAACCGTAGAATTCTCATATTCATCGAAAAGTTCATTCGTGATTAGAATATGATCCAGATGACTGGGCCAGCTTGGATATGACCAGTTTGCAAAGGAACCTTCAGCGATTTCCATATCCGTAAATAGATAATTTTCCGCATCATCAATAAAATTCCAGAAAACATTTGTGGTTTGTGGTTCTGCGATATCATCGTTCAAATCGCCTAACAAAATAACTTGTGCATCAAATAAAGTGCTATCAATAAATAATTGGAGTTTTTGACAGGCTTCCTGCCGTCTTTCTTCGTCTTCAGTTCCTCCACCAGATTTCAGGTGATTATTGATTATCACTAATTCCTCATCTTCATAAGTCAGTTCAAATACTACCGGGCTGCGGGGAAATGCAAACCAATCATCTTCATAAATCTCATAAATATCATTTAATTGAATAAAATCACTTTTATAAATATATGCCAGATTTATATCATACGCTGCACCATTTGCACGGTATCCATCCCATGTAGAAAGTGTATCTTCCTCGTTCAACTGTGAAACCACATAATCGAAATAACCATTGCTTTCGATCTCCTGCAAAGCAAATACATCCGCATCTATAGCCATTATGATCTGAACCACATAATCTGCTGTGCTCATATCTTCTTTTGGAAAGTTTTCAATATTCCACGTAACTATCTCGAAAGTAGAGTCTGTACCGAAGAAAAGATCATCCAGCGTAATTTCCGGAGAAGGATTTGTGGATACATTATTTCCACAGGAAAAAACCAACAATCCAATCAAACAAAAGAACAGTATTTTTTTCATTTTTGGCTTTCCAGCTTGGAAATCAAATTTGCTGCAACAATCAGGTCTTTCACAACAAAATCCGGTTGATATTCCCAATTATTTCTATCATTGAGAAATTCTTTTTTCCCAAAACCTGTGAAAACCAGAATAGTGATCAAACCTGCTCGTTTTCCAAAAGCGATATCAGTATATTTATCACCGATCATATAAGAATTCTTTATATCAAATTTATATTTTTCATGAGCTTTTTTGAACATTCCAATCTGCGGTTTTCTATCTTCATGAGAAATATTGTACGGCTCAATTTTTCCTTTTAGATGATAGGGAGAAAAGAAAATCTCATCTACTTTTGCGTTTTTTTCTTTTAATAAAAAATTCATTTTTTCATGAATCTTATTCAGCTCTTTTAATGAATAATAACCTCTGGCAATCCCTGATTGATTTGTTACAATAAAAACGAGTAAATTCAATTTATTCATAATTGAAATTGCTGCTGCTGCAAAAGGGTACAACTCAAAATCGCGCGGATTATTGACATACCCATTTATATCAATATTTATCGTACCGTCTCTATCTAAAAAAACTGCTTTTCTCAATCTCATTCCTCTGTTTTCTTTCATTTACAGACAAACAGAGATCATCACCTGATAATCTCTGCGTTATTATAATCTAACGATTATTTATTCAATTAATTTTTTAAAGAAAGCTTTTAATCTAACGGTTTTGAAGAGCTGTTATAGCACTTTCAATATCATCATAAAAATCGATAATTTTGTATGCCTGAGTAATTTCAAACACCATTCTCGGTTTAGGTTGCGGATTGACCACACAAAGCATACCATCCATTTCGGAAAGGTATTTCACGAAATTAATGATCGTACCCAAACCTGTGCTATCAAGAAATTTCAGTTCGGAAAGATCCAGAACAAAAAGAACTGTTTCTTTTAGATAAGAATGAAATTTCTTAGTTAATTCGCGGACGTTGTAGGCATCCAAATCACCAATTATTTTGATAATTCCAATTCGTTTTTCAATCCTATACTCAATTGTCATATTAATCTCCCTAATATTTTTCTTTTTTAATAAAAAATTAATTTTTCATCAGGTGATTTAAGCACAAAAACCGTTTCGTTAATTTCATCATAACGCTTTCTTCTTACTTCTGTGCAAAGTAGATAAATCATCAGTATTCCACGACCTGTAGTATCAAAAGGATCTTTATCTGCAAACAATTCTTCATCTTTCTTTTTTTCCGGTAAATCCCACACAATTCCCTTATCCCAGATTGTTAAAACAATGTTATCTTGTGTAGCATCAATTCCCAACACGATCAAAGTATCGGATTTGCTGGCAAGACCGTGAATAATAATGTTATTTACGAACTCATTAACAATCAATTCTACTTTTCCACCTAAATCTGCATT
>SDBT01019696.1_pt1 | contig 10570 bp, 4 predicted proteins | sample 2277101 | NCBI WGS metagenome assembly SDBT01 (sample SAMN10404973, study PRJNA504765) | marine sediment metagenome | isolation source: marine sediment core GS10_PC15, 103 cmbsf | place: Arctic Ocean: Southern Knipovich Ridge | collected 2010
ATTTTAAGCCGGTGGGTTCAACACAATAGTTGGTTTTAATCGGACAGAATATCTTAACTCCGTCATTATCCTTATCAGCTACAACACCCCAAACGCTCCGGGCCTGAGCTACAAAAGCGGTCGAACCAAGCCCCCTGTAAATATAAGACAAATCCTGCCGTTTATTATGATGGTTTATGCCGATGATTGTAACTCGATGTTTTGCTGCCAGTGTTGCCAATGGACTCAGCGCTGCCCTGACCTCGGCGTTACTATTCGCGTTGATACGACCCATATAAGCTGTAAGCGGGTCGAGAACAACCATCCGGCAATCAGGTAGTTCCTTTAGTGTATCCTCAAGCCCGCTCAGGTGTCGGGTAAGGTCGAAAAACTCTTTACCTTCACTGACCTGCACACTTTTAAGAATATAAACCCTGCTTGTGTCCGCTCCATGTGCATCGAGTCGAGGTTTTATGATTTTCGCCGGGTGATCTTCGTCTGAAAAGAAAATGACTGAGCCTTTTTTGACTGGTACGCCGGGGCAATCAGGCCATGATTTGCCGGTAGTTATCTGAGCCGCCATATAAGTTGTTAGATACGACTTTGTTGCGCCGGGGTCTCCTGATATTATTGTAATCGCACAGGCCGGGATTTTATTAGGCCAGAGCCACTCCACAGGCTCGGCCTCTACATCGGCCATATTTATCAAGTTCAGTTTGACGTCTGATTTTCCGGCCTGTTCGACAAGCTCTAAGAGTTTTTCCTTAGTGCCTCCATCGTTAAGCCAGTCCGAAACATCCTCTTTTTCTTTTGCATCCGGCAGGTCAACTCTTCTCACGTCCGGGCAGCCAACTTTCCGGCAATCCTTAACAACACGCTCGGCAAGTTTTTCTCCAGCTAAGTCATTGTCATGCAAGACACACACCTTGCGGTCGCTAAGAAACTCGGCAAGTTCCGTCTTCCAGTTATGAGCCGCCCCTGCCGTTGTCGCTATAAATCCCCGCTCGATAAGATTATCGGCGTCTTTTTCGCCCTCGACGCAGAACACCCATTGCTCAGGGTCTGCCCTGAGAAGCTCTTGCAGCCTGTACAAGACGCGCCGTGTGCCGTTCAGGTTCCATATCCACCCCTCGCCGTTCGGTCGGCGCTGTCTGAAGGTCTTAGGCACATAACGACAATTTTGATAAAGCAGTTCGCCGGATTCGTCTCGGTAGTCGTAGGTCTTGACGATTCTATTTGCCATTTTCTGCGCTCCAATTTGACGAACATCCTGACCGGACAAACCCTTTGAGATGTTCAACATCATAAAGCCGTTTTTTTCCGAACCGAATCGGCTTCAGGGGTATGCGTCCGGCGCTCAGAAGCTGGTAAAACATCGAGCGGGACATTCCGAGCAGTTCAGCAGCTTTGGCAGCAGGGACGAGTAGGGGTTCAGTCATTTTCCGCACCCCCGCTTAGGATAGTAGGCTTTGGAGGCTCTTTCGGCTTGCGACCGTAATATGCCTGCTCAACCTCAACCAGTTCTCGTGCAGCCTCGGCCATCTTTCCGAGTGCGGCTTTGAGCCTTTCCTTTGATTTTTCTTTTCGCGTACTCATACCGTAAGCCTATTAAAAAATCGCTTTGGCATGTTGCTGGAAAGTTGGAAAGATTATAGATTTTCAGAATCGCGTCTGGTGAGCAAGAATTGCAGAAAAAAGACAAAAGAAAATTAGACCGGAAAGTTGACGGAAAGTTCAGCCGTTATGTTTCAAACGTCAAGTCCAGATATTCTATTAGCTAATCTCGTAATTCCCCGATCTATTTGTGGATTAGACCCTTTGTGTTTTGCCTCTTTTTCTTTGTGTATTACACTATATTCGTCCTTGGCGTCACCGACAAAGTCATCTATTGCCTCATCGGTTATGTCTTTGCCGTCTGGTTTGATTTTTGGCAAGGTCTTAATATATTCTTTGAAGTCTCCGAAGTGAACGTTTTTTCTGTAGGGCTTTCCTGTCTTGCTCAATATTGGCTCGAACCGCATAGGCCCGTCCTCAACAAGTATTTTACTCAACTTCGATGGTGATATTTTGCGGTTCTTAGTCTCAGCAAACTTTAGTGCATCGCTACAAGAGACGTATGGTTTATCGTCTTCTGCTGGATCTTTAAGCTGACAATTGTCCCGCAAATCAGCTTTGACTTGCTTCAGAGCTGTATCTAAACCTTCCGGTGTATACGGTTCATAACCTCCTGACAAATAACGCTGCATAAACGCAACCATGATAGAATAGTGTTTCAGGCCTTTGATTTCGTCAGGCATGACCGTGTTAGCGTATTTGTATTTTTCAAGGTCATGGATTAGGGCAAGGATTGTATAATAACAAGGCAACTTGTCCTTCATTTCAAACCACTTAGTTGGGTTTGGCGGCAATTGTGGAGCATTTACCGGAAACCATGTTCGATGGTCTTTGTCGTAGTCAAAACCTTCTTTCTTCTTCTTTCCTGTCGGGTCATTATATGGCTGAGGTTCGTTGCTCTTTGCCTCATAGTACTTCTCAAAAGCTCTGGCATACACTTGCACATTTTTCTTAAACTCTCCCCGCGCTTTCGGGTAACTAATAAAGATGTCTTCGACTTGAGTTGCGATTTGATTGAGGGCAGGTTTTAGTTCCGTAACTTTTTCTACCGTCTTACCGCCGCCTTGCTCCTTTATACCCTGAATCATTTCATCCTTGCATTTATCGAGAAACTTTACCATTTCAGTAATTTTATCGGTTACGTCTTTGCGTCCTACGTTTTTCGGGCAACCTCTACCTCTAATACGTCTGTCTATGTCCGCCATATATCTGTATATCGGATCAATCAGGAAGCCATCCAAAAGCATAGCAGTTTCCCGAATGTAAGGTTCTTCTGGCTTCAATCCTCTGGTGCGACAGGTCTCCAGAGTTTCGTCCAAAGTTCTCACAATCGCATGTTTCAAAAACGGTGCGATAAAACTAAAAAACACACTCGCCGTAGAGTCGTTATAAGCTCCTCCTGACATAGAGATAGTATTTCCATAAAAGTCGGTTAAATTAACACCACGAGAATTAAACCATAACCAAAGCGTCAATTTGTCTCGCTTGAGAGTCTCTCGTAACTTGTCTAACTTTTGTCTCGTAACGGGAAGCAATGGACTATTTTCATTAAAAAGAATTGCGCCCATTTTCACCTGCCCTTTACTTCGGGTCGGTCTGGACATATTGTCATCAAGCTTTGGCTTTGGTCCCAGCTTTTCCCTTCCGTCCTGCGGTTGGTTTTGCGTTGTTTCCGCTGACGTTCGACTCTGACCAGCCCCCGCTTTGCTGTTTACAAGATGCTGCATGTCGTATTCAAGTTTGGCTTTTATTCGCTCAAGTTCGCGGATTACTTTTGATTTTTTGGAGGGCAGGGTAGTCTCAGGAGGGAATAACCTGTAACCTCCTGGTATCCCCAGAAAGTAGTATTCGATTGCTTTTCGCAGTTCCCCTCCCCCAAATCCCCAAGAACTACACTGCAAGAGACCGGCCCAGCGCGGGGCCAGGTAAAGATCAAGCTCTCTTTGCAGCGGGGGAACAGTAACCTTTACGTGCTTGTCTCGGAGAGTGCGTCTTTTGGATGCTAGCAGCTTTGCCTTGTCAGGATCGTATGGTGTTTGAATCCGATCACGCTGCCTTTCGTAGGCCTTTATTACATTCCACCTGGTTCCCCCAAGCATACCAAGCCTCTCCTCGGTCGCAATGTCCTTACAAGACTTCTCGTATTCTGTGTAGTCATTCAGCTGCCGTTGCTCATCCTTGGTGAGAAAATCGGATTTCAGGACAGCATCTGCTATCTGCTCTATCAGACTGATAACATGATCAATCTCTTCTGGAATCAGTCGGCTTTTCATACGCCTTCTTGTAATAAAGTTGGTTGTATGCCATATCGCTGTATTTCCACTTGCCGGATGTGTATCTGCTGCCCCCATTATACAGCTTCTTTGTCAAATCGCTTGAATTTTCTCTTTTTACACGGTTTCCGCCGCCTTATCGACCCTTGAGCCCGTTTTCGCCCCGTCTGTCCGCATTGTAACACCACTAGGTCCGGGATTTTGTGTTGCTTTCCTCCACATTGTTGCTACTATTCGCCCATCAGGAAGGATTCTCCATGTTCAAGACAGTCGCTGACAACGTCTGAGCCTTTGATAGAATAAACACAACCAAATAGTTCATTCGACTTTAGTAGGAAAATGAAGAAGATTGAAATAGTACTCTATGAATTATACAAAAAAACAACTCAACGCAATTAATACCATAGATGAAAATCTACAAATAATTGCTTGCGCTGGTTCCGGCAAAACGCAGGTCATATCTGAACGAATCGTCAACATCCTCAAAACAAAGCAGGACATTGACCCAGAAAATATATTAGCTTTTACATACACCGAAAAAGCGGCTGCAGAATTAAAAACCCGTGTTCTGCGGTTTTGTGAAGAACAACTCGGCAACATCCAGGGCGTTGCGGACATGTATATCGGCACAATTCACGGCTGGTGCCTGAGAACATTGCAGGACAATACACTTGAATTTCAAAAATTCTCGATTCTGGATGAGATCAGATTAAAGCTCTTCGTTGATAGACATTTCAGAAGCATCGGCATGACTGATTTGAACATGGATATATACACTGACACTGGTCGTTTTATCGAAATGATGGGGATCGTCAGAGAGTCGGAGTTGACAGGCCCCTTGCCTCCCGAACTCCAAACCGCCTTGGAAAAGTATGAATCTTGCTTACTCGACAACTGTTATTTCGATTACACAATGATCCAAACTAAACTTTTCGAACACCTGCAATCAAGCCAGCAATTCAAGGAATCGCTATCAGACAGAATAAAATATCTGATCATAGACGAATACCAGGACGTCAATCCGATCCAAGAAAAAATCATACGAGGTCTTTATGATTTAGGATTGAACATTTGCATTGTCGGAGACGATGATCAAACCATATACGAGTGGCGGGGCAGTGAAATCTCGAATATCATCAATTTCGAGAACAAATATTCAAAGCCAGATAATAAGGTCGTGCCGGTTAAGTTGGAAGACAATTTCAGATCATCGAAAGCGATAGTCGAAACGGCAGAATCAGTCATTCGCAACAATCCGGTTCGCCTGCAAAAGGAAATGAATGCCGCAGGCCACCAGCAATACGAACGCGGCGACATCCTCTACGAGCAATTCGAAAGCACGGACCAGGAAACCACATTTATTGTCAAAACAATTAAAAATCTCCGGGGCAAAACATTCAAAGACAACTCCGACAGCCCCGAAAGAGGCCTGGATTATTCTGACTTCGCGGTTCTTATCCGCCGCTGGGCCAATGCCAATGACATAGCCGCCGCCCTCCGAGATGAAGAAATCCCCTTCATCGTTGGCGGAGTAAACCAGCTCTTTCAGCAGCCCGAAATTCAAGCTGCCAAATCGCTTTTTCTTTTTCTGGCCGATCAATTGGACCGCTATACATTAATGGAGTTATGGCAGGATGCATGCCACAACAACCTGGATGATACGACCCTTGAAGATGCTGTGGATATCCTGGAGAAGAGCAAACCCAAAAAAAGTTATTACGAAACCTTTGTACTACAAAAAATATTTATCGATTTCTTAGAAAACGCCGGAGTTACAGAGAATATATTTCCCCAAAAACCTTCAAGTAAGGTTGCAGGTGACACCCAGGGCGAGATCGTCTTTTATAATCTGGGGATGTTCAGCCAGGTCATAGACGATTTCGAGTCAATCCATTTCGTTTCAAAGCCGGCAAGCAAACTCAAAAACTTCTTAAACTTTCTCCGTTATGCCGCCAAGGACTACTATCCGGAAGGGTGGCAGAACAATAGCTACAAAACACCCAACGCCGTTCAGATCATGACTGTTTTTCAATCCAAAGGACTTGAATTCCCAGTCGTCTTCGTCCCATGGCTGAACCGAAACAACTTCCCAATAAAACGAGCAAGTGGCACACAGGTTTGGCACCACCTGGACCGGTCATTAATAAAAGACCAGCACCGTTACGAACGAAGCTATGAAGCAGAACGAAGACTATTTTATGTAGCGATGACTCGCTCTAAAAAATTCTTGTTCCTCTCGCGGGGCTCCAAGCCAAAGCTCTATGGCAAAGAGTCGGAATTCGGAATCGAAGTCCGTGCAAGTGATTATGTATTTAGTTCGCCAGCCAGAGACTTCTCAGAAAGACCATCTACCGATCCTCACCCCTACGATGAAACGGGAACGATGGACCTGAATTTTTCAATTCTCAAAAGATTCTTCGAGTGCAACTATTCCTTCAAATTTTATTGCCTCTATGGTTTCAGAAATCCGTTGGGCGCTCGAATGGGCTACGGCAGAAGCATCCATAACGCTTTAATGGAGATCCACCGCCGAGCCCTCCAGGGCGACATCATCCGTGATGAAGACATTCCCGGACTGATTGACTTGCATAGTCATTTTCCTTATGCAATTGATGATGTCATCGAGGACATGAAGCAGAGGGCCGCTAAAAATGTCCAGGTCTATGTTACGGATAACCGCCAGGAATTTCCAAACATCGAATATGCAGAAAAAGAAATTGAGATCAACCTGGGCAGCGGCATCATGGTTCAGGGCCGAATGGACCTGATCAAAAAGAAGAAACGGGACGGTACAGTAGAAACTACAATCATCGAATATAAATCCACCGACGACGTGCAGGCCTATAATGTAACAATTGGCCAACTTGAGCTATATTCCCTCGGCTACGAAGCACTCACTGGCCAAAAAGCTGATTTCCTGGAGATTTACAATCTTGACGAGAACAAACCACACCGAACAGAACTAAACGCAAAAGCCATGGATGACATGAAAAAGACCATCCGGCAGGCGGCTCAAAAGATACGAGAAAACGACTTGAATGATTGCTGCGGCAAATCCGATTGCGTTTGCCGCTTCAAAAGCACATAAACCAAATATATAAGGATACCAACAATGGCACAGACATATAAGGGCTCGTTATCCCTGGAATGGTACAACAAGCAAAAATCTATCATCACCCAGGACGACACTGCTCCGGTCGGAACCAACGACATCCCTGCTCCGAAGATTAACTGGATCAATAAGGACCAGGCCCTGTTCTATGAGATTGATGAAGAAGAAGGCAAAGGCCTCAAGCCCTACTGGGTGAACCGCAACGATATTCGCGTCAAAGAAACCCGGCCGCTTGTTTTGCAAAAGACCTACAAGGCCGTACCCAAGAAAAAAGACCTCACCGGCCAGCCTACCGAGTACAAGATCGTCGAATCCAAAGAAGACGATCCCGAGATCGAGAACATCCTTATTCGCGGCGACAACCTGCTTGCACTTAATACACTCAAAAAAATGTTTGATCAGAAGCCCGAAGAAGAGAAGGTGAAATGTATTTATATTGATCCACCATACACAACGGGAAACGCCTTTGATGATTATGACGATTGTTTATGCCAATCAGAATGGCTTACTCTTATAAGAGACAGATTAGCTATCTTCAGAGAGATATTAAGAGATGATGGAGTACTTTTCATTCAGTTAGATGAAAAAAATATTTTTCATACAAGAGTAATGCTTGACGAGATATTCGGGAAAACTAATTTTTTAAACATGTTTACAGTAAAAACCTCAGACCCTTCTGGCCATAGAACGGTTAATCCTTCTCCTTATGACGCAGCCGAATACATTCTGATGTACGCCAAAAATAAACCTTTTTATAGATATAAAACTATATACGTTAAAAGCAGCCATGACTTTGGGTATAACAAATATATTACAAATGTTACAGATGATTTCAATGACTGGAATATCGTTTCACTTAATGAATATATAGCTAATAATAATGGTTTCGAAAACACTCGATCTGCTAAGAAAAATTTAGGTGCGGCAGAATTTGAACGAAGAGTTGCTGAATTTGCTATTGAAAATTGCAGCTCAATATTTCAAGCTACGGCAATAGCCAATGATGCCGGTGAGGAAATTGTTAGAATACGAGATAAGTCGAAGGAGCATAGAGATCAGATTTTCAAATTAGAGCGAGAAAACGGCGACATTTTTGTTCTTAATGGCAGACAAATATATTTATATTCAAATAAAGTTAAGATTATCGATGGCGAAAAAGTCCCAACAAAGTATTTAACGAATATATGGATGGATATACCATACAATGGTATTTCAGGCGAAGGAGGTGTTGTTTTCAGGGAAAGCAAAAAGCCTGAAAAATTAATAATGCGACTAATTCAAGTATCAAATGCACAGAGAGGTGATGTAGTATTGGATGCGTTTGGTGGCTCGGGTACGACTTTTTCTGTTGCTAGTAAAATGAATATGAAATGGGTGGGAATTGAATTAGGTGAACATGCGGATACTCATATTCTTCCTCGCATGAAAGGGGTCATATCAGGGCTGGACCAAAGTGGAATTAGTCGAACAGTTGATTGGCAGGGAGGTGGTTCATTCAAATACTGCCACTTGGGTCCATCAATAATCTACGTGGACAAAAACGGCAAAGGCGACTTCAACTGGGAATTAGGCCGCCAATTCGTCGAAGAATCCCTGTTAAATTCCTACGATTATATTCTCGACAGCGACATCAAACTCCCTAAAACAGCCCTTTTTGAGGGCGATGGAGCGCCCGTAATAGGCGTCGGCAAGATCGGCACGAAGATCGAAGTCGGCGTTTGTTCGTTGAATGAACCGGGCGGCCCTCGTGAAATGATGGCCAATCAGGAGATCAGAACGCTGTACAACACCCTCAAGGATAAATACCGGCCGGAGTTCATAACGATCTTCACCAACAGAGGCGTCGAATTGGCCCTGGAAGCAAAACCAGACGACCTGGAGATCATCAAAGTTCCGCACGCTATCTTTGCCGAACTGGAGAAATAAACCCATGGCAAAAAAAACAACGAAAAAAAAGCAGATTCGACCCTACTATATTGAACATCGTCGGACCATCGACCGGATCATCAAAGATTATGATAACAGTTATCGTCAACAGGACCTCTTTTCGCAAACGGCGGAGATGGCTATCTTCAACGCACTCGAAACCGGCATCACACGTCACAAGCTCCGCTACTATCAGTTGGAGGCGATGTTCGTCCTGGACAGCATCTATGCCCAGTCACAATCCGAAAAGTTTCGGGCCCAGCAGCCCGGCTATCGAAAAAATCCGATGGTTACGGACCTCTTCGAAACCATAGACAAAGAGGCAGAGTTCCAGGCCCCCTTCCTCGGCTATGAAATGGCTACCGGATCCGGCAAGACCATGCTCATGGGAGCGGGCATCTACCTGCTCAATAAAAAATATGGCGTCACGAACTTCCTCATCATCGCACCGTCTTCATTGGATATTTACCAGAAAACAATCCGCAACTTCACCGTTGGCGGCATCGACTCCATCTGGGCTGACGACACGACCTTTTCCTTCAATCTGATCACAGGCGACAACTACTCCGAAAAACTCCTGATCGACTACACCCGCGACGCCAATATATTCATCTTCAATATTGACAAGTTCGGCGCTAATGCCCGTAATACTGACAAGGCCTGGGAAAGCTCCGGATGGAAGGATGAACACGACAACACGATCAGCATCCGCGAATACTTAAAAAGACAGAAGCTGGTCATCATCACAGACGAGGCCCATCACACCCAGGGCCAAAAATCAATGAATATCATCAAGAAGTTCCACCCCGAAGCCGTCCTGGAGTTCACGGCCACAGCCATCGAAAGCACGGCAAAAGAAGAAAAGCGAAACCAGCAGATCGTTTATAAATACGACATCCGACGTTTCCTGGAAGATGGCCACGGCAAACTCGTCCGTGCCATCGCACTGGCGGGCGAACCCGACAAGCGAAAACGCCAAAAAGAGGTCGCGGACAATGAGCGATTCAAACTCATTACGCTCCTGTTGATCCATTTGGTGAAAAAACAGGCCGTTCTCAGGGATCCAAAAGCCAAAGCCGTCAAACCGGTCGCGTTCATAAAGGTCAAAAACGACACCATTTACACCCAAAAGGTCTATGATTACATAAAGGACGAATTGGCGGACGACCTGGACAACCTCGAAGTGATCTTAGACAAAGCCTCCGGACAGGACATCGAGATCACAAACCTGATCCTGGATCTGCTGAAGGACAATTACGATGGTGACACAACGAAACTCACAGCGGCAGTCAGGAGGGCGTGCAATACCGCGATTTTTTATCACGGAAAAAGTGACAAGATGACAGCGGTACAATTTCTGAACATCCGCAAGAACGATGTGGAGATCGTGGTCTATATGGAAAAATTAGATGAAGGCATCGACCTGCCGAACATCTACACCATGGCCGTGATCAACGACACGGTCAGCAACTTCAAGACCTCGGTAAAACAGATCATCGGTCGCGGCGTTCGGCTGCCAAAAGAAAAACGCGAATTCGACGAAGAAAGGGAAGACCTCCTCAAAACCCAGTCAGAAAAACTCCATGTCGTTTGCGACCAGGGCAAAAACTTCGAGGAAGTCATCCTGTCCATCCAGCAGGACTTCGGCCTGACCGACAAAAGACTC
>SDBT01019697.1_pt1 | contig 10569 bp, 17 predicted proteins | sample 2277101 | NCBI WGS metagenome assembly SDBT01 (sample SAMN10404973, study PRJNA504765) | marine sediment metagenome | isolation source: marine sediment core GS10_PC15, 103 cmbsf | place: Arctic Ocean: Southern Knipovich Ridge | collected 2010
CATGGTTGGTCTCGGCGGTCTTCCTATTATGCGTGGTTTAACTAAGGAGGCGGCGGAATTTATCGTTGATTGCGTAAATTCAAGCGTTCCGGACGAATTTACAGCTTTAAGGTTGTAACTCGAAGTATATCCAGCATTTACAGATGTCAAGACAATATGAGGAATAGGTAATTTATGAGTGAAGATGATAGTAATTCTGAATTTTGGAGTATATGTCCTAATTGTGGCAAGGACGCGGTTATATCGGGTTTATGCACGGAATGTGGATATATTAAGGGAGAATAAATGCCGGAAGAGCGTAAAATAAGTACTAATTTAGCTTTGACGATGAGAGAAGCCGTCAAGGAGCGTCAGGAGCTTCAAGTTTACCGCAGGTCTGAGAAGTGGGTATATTCGGTAACTGAGAAGATTGACCGTCGCATAGCCGATTTGAATAATCTCATAGCCGATAAGGTAACGGATGGGATGGGCGAAGTATGAGTAGAAAGCGCTGTAAATTTTGTGGGAACTATGAGGAGCTTACAAATGGTCTTTGTAATAGTTGTTGGTCAAATTTTGGAGAAGCAGAGTACCACAGAAAACAGATAGCAGGATTGAAATCTTGTGTTACACGATTAAAAAAGAAAATAGGGAAACTTGAGAAACAACTAAACCCCCAAGCCACAGGAGAATAAATGAAATGGCCGAAAGAAAGAATTGATATTTCATTAATTCGCCGTTTTATAGGTACTCCCGAAGATGGAGTATTTGACGTATATCAGTTATTTATGGAGCTTACTATCGGCAAGAGTAGATATGATTGGGCTCTTTACATTGCCCTTGACAATATAAAAAATCTGCAAGAGTACGTTAATATGGGAATTGAGGCTTGTCAAAGGAATTTATCGAAAGATAACAGATGAAATTTCTAAGCGACCATAATGTTAATATATGTATGAAGCCTATGCCGTACAACGCCCAGGCTATATTTATCTGTATGAAATACAAGATTAACGACAGGGAATACGGATGGGCTAATATCGTAAATAGTCACGGCCGTTATTCTGTTTCTCGCTGGTTTTCAATAGCTGCACGGGAAATTAAGAGGATATATGGACTTAACTCCTGAACAAATAGCAAGCACTTTTTCACAAAAGGCAATGGCAGAGGACGCCGCTATATGGGCGGTGGACAATAAGATTAAGCTCCAGAGTGGAATATTTTCATTCAAAAACCATGAATATCAACTTGATATTATGAATGAAAGACCCAAAGTAACTGTAGATATGAAAGCTACCCAAGGCGGATTTACTGAGATTTGGATTCTTATAAGTCTTCACGGAATGATTATGTGTCGTTATCTTCTTGGTGTTCTCTATTTATTTCCAACTAATGATGATGTAAATGATTTCAGTAAATCTCGATTCAAACCTTTAATGCGAGCCAATCGTAATGCTATAGGTCAGTATGTTAAGGATACTGATGCTGTTTCCTTAAAGAAAGTAAACGAAGCATTTTTGTATCTTAGAGGAGCAAGACTTTCTCAAGTCGTTGAAGGTGAACATAAGGAATCCACTAAGTTAAGGTCAATTCCTGTCGATTGCGTTATTTTTGATGAATATGACCTAATGGAAGATGATGTCGAGATGAAGGCTGAAGGACGTATGGGGCATTCGATGATACAGGAAAAACATTTCTTATCGAATCCTACTATACCGGATTTCGGTATTGACGCCAAATTTCAGGAATCTGACCAGAGACATTGGCATAGGAAGTGTGAATCCTGCCGAGAATTTACTTCTGCCGAACTCGAATTTCCTAATTGTGTTAAGGGGAATGGCGATGGCAAGGGTTATATAGCTTGCAATCGGTGTGGCAAACCTCTTGGAATATTCCCTGGCGAATGGGTGGCAAAGTATCCAGACAGGAAAATCGTAGGTCGGCGATGGTCGAAGCTAACTTCGATTTTCCACGACCCCTTAGATATACTTGAAAAGTTCAACAATCCACCAAGAGGTAATTTAGGTGATGTTTACCGACTTGATTTAGGTCTTCCGTACATTGCCGCCGAGGACAGGTTAAGAAAATCGGATGTATTTCAATGTTGTGGCGATAGGATTCCCGTAGATAAACACGATGGCCCTTGTGCTATGGGGGTTGATGTGGGAAAGATTAAGCATATTATTATCGGTGGCAGAACCGGCCCCAACAGCTATCAGATATACCGAACAGCCAGATTATCAAGTTGGCACGATATTAGTGTAATGGCCGAGAAGTTCAATGTGAAAAGTGCAGTAATTGATATTCGGCCTTACGAGGACGCCGTTCGCCAATTTCAAGCCCAGGAGAAATATAAAATATGGTTATGTGAGTATAACGAAAGCACTCCTTTGGGTTGGATGTATAATCAAAATTCAGGAATTGTCAAAGTCAATCGAACCGAGATATTTGATGCTACTCACCGAATGGTAACAGAGAAGGGCACCCTTGTCATACCGAAGATATGCCCTGAAATTGAGGAGTTTGCCACTCAATTATGTGCAACGGCAAAAGTTTTAGAGACCAATAAAAAGACCAAGTTGAGTATTTACAGATACAAGAAACTTGGCGACGAGCATTACCGTAACGCCCTGAATTATTTTTACTTAGCCGCCGATAATAAAAAGATTGGGGTTGTGAAGACGAACAAAAGCCGTTACAAACCCAAGCAGACGGTAGCTAATAATAAAGGTGATATTTGGTATAATTGAGGTTAAAAATGATAAACAGACGTAAATTTCTAAAGCGTGTCGGACAGGTATTGGCTGGGGTTACGGCGGCTCCAGGGTTGGTCAAAGCAAAACCTAAGTATGAGGCTTCTGGGTGTCCATCCTGTCCAAGTAGTTCGAGTTCAGCTAAGGATATATGCAATGAGGCACTTAGCAAGGTAGGCGAATATCCTCTCGGCACGAGAAAGATAATGGCGGATGGCCGTGTATTTCGAGATTGCCAAACCAGGAAGAAAGGATTTATCGAGCAAAATGGCCAAATAGTCGGTTATGGTACAGGTGACGGTTGGATGCAGACGTGGGGGCCGTGTGTGGTTCCAGCAAAAGACCAACATCGCATATTTGGCCATGTTGATGTTGTGGACGAGAATTTGGTTTATTTGAGTATAAATGTATGAAAGGGAAAGAATGAATGACCAAATGAGAAATTTAGCAATATCAGTATCAGATATAGTAAACGACTATATCGCAAGAGGAATGACCACCGAAGAGGTATGCGGCGTTTTGGACGTTGCAAGTTTTCGGGTCAAGCAGGCATTTACCCTGCCTGAAACTGAAACAATTGGCGGTGGCTCACCTGTGCAATTAGAGGAAAACTAATAGATGATTAGAGTAATAGAGAATATTATTATTTGTATAATAATGCCTATTGCATTTATTATTGGAGTTTTAGAAGCAATAAGAGATTTAATCCAAGAGGAAAACTGATGGGAGGCCTGTTTTCTACGCCAAAACCAGTAACGCTGCCTGAAGTTAAGGAGCCGCCTGAGATTGTATCTGAGGGCATTAAGGGCGAAGGCGACAAGCCCAGAAAGAAAAAAGGCCGTGCCGAGACAATTATAACCGGCGAGTTAGAGCCTGAGACTACGGGACAGACTTTGTTAGGATAGAAATGGAAAGAAAATGCTATATTTGTGGTGAAAAAGCAACAATATTTGATGAACCTCAACCATTGGGTCGTGAATATGGGTCATCGCCATCGGCAGGCCCTCCGGAAAATTGGTGTGAAAGGTGTTACCGTATAGCTAAAGAACAAGCTCACGGAAGATAAGGATAAGATAAAAATGAAAGATTGTTTTTGGTGTAAAAAATCTTGTCTTGAAAACGAAGAAGGGAGTTTTGAACTCGACCCTGACGATGAGACTATCGAAGTCGGATGGATTTGTGACCATTGTCTTGCTGCTTTTCTTGGTTTATGTGATTGCGAAGTATGTGTAATGTCTGACCCATCAATGCCAGTACCTTCGCCTGAAGAAATACGAAGAAGACTAAAAGAATATAATTTAGCAGACAGTAAAAAAATGGTGATTAAGAAATACGATAGGAAAAATATGACTTTGCCTGCAAAGATACTCTCTTATATCTTAGGATAAAAAATGCCAAATAGAGCAGAAGATTACATAAAATCATACGATATAGAGTGGGGCAAGAACGGCAATTTTCGCAACCTATGGCAGGAGACCGCCGACTTAGCTTTCCCTCGTGAGAGCAATATAACCACTATCAATTATCGGGGCTCTGAGCATAAGACTCTTCTCGACCCTACGGCTGTTACCGACTCGAAGGAAATGGCTGACGGTCTTCTATCCGCTATCATTCCTGCCGGTGAATATTTCTTCAAGTGGAACGTATCGAAAGATAACATCGGCGGTCAATCGGACGATTTTGACGATTATCTCGCAAGGGCCACTGACAAACATCACAGGTCTTTATTCGCATCTAACTTCATGGCGCAAGAGAGTGAGTTTATGCGTTCCCTCATAGTTTTCGGGACTGGAAACATCTTTTCCGAATGGTCAATTAAGGCTGGAGGTTTGAATTTCAAGGATTACGACATAGCCCTTTACCTGATGCTCTTAAATTCCAAGGGCATGATTGATACCATGATGATAAAGTTTCCTTACACCGCCCGTCAGTGTGTACAAGAATGGGGCGACAAGGCCGGAGAGAAAATAAAAGAGGCTTACGATGATCCTAAGAAACGAGAGAACTCATTCCCGATACTTCACATAGTCAGACCACGCGAGGACAGGAATCCTCAGTATGCTGAAGACCCAATGAGTATGCCCTGGGAGTCTGTGTATATTGACGTAGAGCACAAGCATTTAATCGACGAAGGCGGCTTCCCTGAATTTCCATACCACCCAGCCCGATGGATGGTGACTACCGGCGAGATATTCGGCAGGGGGGTATTTACTCAAATAATTTCGCAACTAAGAGTTTTGCAGCAGGAAAAACGTGACTTGGTGGAATGTGGAAATAAGCATAATGGCCCACCCCTTGAGGTATTAGATGGTTTTGATGGAGAAGTCAGAGTATTTGCAAACGCAAAAAATTATGTTCAGGAAATAGGGACTATTGTTCCGATACCAAATGTAGCAGGTAATTTCCCTATCACCAAAGACATACTCGAAATGGAGCAGGAGATAATCCACAAGGCTTCCTACAAGAACGTCTTCAATCCCATAACTGACTTAAAGGGCGATAGAAGGACTGTCCCCGAAATACGGGAGAGAACATTGGAAGGACTTCGCAGGGCGGGTCAGCCGGTGGGAAGGATACAAACCGAGCATCTCGAACCAATGCTGAAAAGGACTTTAATACTCCTCATAGATAATGGAGAGATTGAACAACCGCCTTTAGGTCTGGAAACGATAGAGATTGAGTATTTAGGATTGATGGCCAACGCCCTTAGTTCCGGCCAGGCCGCCGCTTACCAGAAGGCTGTTGCCATAGGAATACAGATGAAAGAATCAATACCGCAAATATTGGACAATATTAACGTAGATGAAGGATATAGGAATTTATGTCGCCAGTTAGGTTGCAGAGCCGAAGATATTAAGTCTGAGGATGACCGTGACGCTATCAGGAAGGCACGTCAGGCCGAGTTACAGCGACAAAAGGCACTTGAGGACGCCCAAGTAGCCGCTCAAGCCTACGGACAGACCACAGGAGCGCCCGAGGAAAATTCTCCTGCCGGTAAAGTAATGGAGGTTGCGGGATGATAGAAGAAGTGAAAATATATATCGACCCAGTTATGGCAGATGGTATATGTCGTCAAGCACTACGAAAATTTGCTGTTACGAAAGGACTTGATGACAAAAAACCATTTGCTTCTAAAAATTGGCATTGGTATTCAAAGCATAAAATACAAGGTGTAACATTTTTCGGATTGAAACGGGAGGTCGCAAATGCCGTGTAAAAAAGGAAAGCGCAGCAAAAGGAAAAAAGGTCGGAAACATAAATGAGCGAAGACGATAAAAAGCAATTGATTATCGACTATAAGCAGACCTTTGAGCCAGAGGCAGGTCAGAGAGTCCTTGCTGACCTCAAGAAAAGGTCGAAAGTGCTTTTTGCGCCTATACCGATTGACAAGAATGGCAAGTTGGATTCTCACATGATGGCTTACCAGAACGGGCAACGAAGTCACACGATTCACATATACGCACAATTAGGAAAAGACCCATACGAGGTCAAGCAAATAAAAGCAATAAATTACGAAAGGGAAGAAGAAGATGGCTAAAACTGACGAACCGATATTAGAGGAGATGAACGCAAAGAGAATAGCGGAAATCGAGAAAAAGCATCAGAGAGAAATGGAAGCATTACAAAATCAAATACAACTATTGCAGATTATAGCAACGCAGGCATCAGAGGCTCCGACGAAGGTAGTGAATAAAAAGGTCATTCAAATCAATCTGGACGATACAAAGCACTTCTGCGAAACTACTGAGGAAAAAGCTATATTCTTCAAGAACCATCCAGAGGCAAAAAAATACAAATGCCACGACTGCAAAGAAAGATTCGAGATGCCTGCGGTAGAGGATGGCAAAATACTCGTATGTCCGAAATGCCGCTCGAAAACCATATTCGCCAATACCGAGGTATTCAATCTTGAACTGCCGATATTTATAGCAGATGAGTTATTGGATAAAGAAGGAAATAGAAAACATTTTGTACGAAAGAATAAATGATGCCAGAGGAAACAACTGAGACAACTGAGACGATTGAGGCAACAGAACAAACTCCTGTCTCTATGATAGGCAAAGATGGCAATTTCGTAAAGGATTGGCATAAAAGCCTGGCAGATGAAACCTTGCACGAAGACAAGACTTTGGCAACTATCAAAAATCTGGACAGTCTTGCCAAGAGTTATGTCCACGTCCGCAAGCAAGTACCTCTGGACAAGATTGCAATTCCCAACGAGAGCACTTCTGATGCCGAATGGGAAAACTGGCATACAGCCGGTGGCCGTCCACCTACTGCTGTGGATTATAACATTGCCAAACCGGGCGAATTCCCAGAGGAACATTGGAATCCAGAACTTGCCCTCGCTGCCCAGGACTTATTCCACAAGATAGGTTTGAACTCAAAGCAGGTAGTGGCGATAATGGAGTTCAATAATGGAAATGTTATGACTGCCATTAAGACTCAGGCTGATGATATTATCGCCAATCGTCAAGTGATAAAGGACGGTCTTTTCAAAGACTGGGGAGCAGCTTACCCCCAGAAAGAACATCAGGGCAATTACGCTGTCGAAAAAGGGACTGGCGGAGACGCAGAGTTCAAAGCAAGATTAACTGCCAAGTTCGGTGATGACCCCGACTTCATAAGATTTACTTCTAATATCGGCGGTAAGTTCGCCGAACACGGGGACATAGTTGAATCTCACGTTTCTACTCCCGGCGATATTCAGGAGCAGATAACAAAAATTCAGAGTGACCCGAAATATACGAATAAACTTAAAAGCATAAGACAACCCTTAATTGATAAGGTAATGAGATTACGAGAAGAATTGAATAAATCCACTAACAGATAAGTGATAACGCCCTGTTAATGGAATACATTGGATAACCTTTCGAGGCCCAAAAATTGCGGTATCCCGCACGCCTATCAGCGTTAGATAGGAACGGCCCGATTGTCGGACAACCATTCCGAGTAGTGAATGACGACTTTTTGAAAGGTTATCTAATGAGTACACAGATACCAGTCGCATTTGTTGACCAGTACAAGTCAAATATTCTACTCCTGTCCCAAAAGGAAACATCAATACTTCGGGGAACTTGCAGGATGGAAGACATGACTGGCGACACAATGTACGTCGAGAGAATCGGCGCTACTTCAATGCAGCCGAAGAATACTCGACACGGTAACACTCCTCAGATTGATACCCCGCATTCAAGACGCAGGTTGTCGGTAGCCGATTACAACTGGTCGGACATGATTGATAGAACTGATAAGCTCAAATTACTTATCGACCCTCAATCAACATACGTCCAGAACGCAGTAATGGCATCCAATCGCCAGATAGACGACGTTATCATCGCAGCCCTCGGCGGAGCCGCTTACAGTGGTCATACCGGAGGTACTACGGTAAATAACTATGCCGTAGGTGAATGTCGTCTCGTTGATGGTGATGGCACGATTGCAACTGCCGGTAGCGACCATAGCGGCGTTACTGAAACGGCGTTGACTATCGCCAAACTTTTGACTTGCAAGCAGTTGCTTGACGATGCGAATATCAATAAGAGAAGACAGCGTTATTTCCTCTGCAACCCTTACAACATCAACCAGTTACTCAACACAACTGAAGTTAAGAGTGCAGACTATAACACTGTAAGAGCGCTCGCTCAAGGCGAGATAGATACATTTATGGGATTCAAGTTTCTCATGGACACTGAGTTAGTAGCGGACGACCAGGATACCGGTTGTACGCTATGTTACGCCTTTGCCCAAGATGCTATCGTACTTTCAATTGCCGAGGAGACGATAGTTGAAATTGATAGACTTCCCACTAAATGTTATAGCGTGCAGATTTATGTCGAACAGAGTCTCGGTGCAACCAGGGTTGAAGGCCCGGCGGTGGTCGAAATCGACCTCGAAACACCTTAAAGGAGAATTAAAATGAGTGAAAATTATCAATTACCATTTAATCCTATTCCTTGGGGCGCTCAACCACAGGATTTAAGTGGCGATGTTCCGGATGTGCCGTATATGGGTCTTTATACAGCAGAAACTACGCAACGGTATATTTACGGCACTCGCAAGTTGACTTGGGATGGTCGAGTTTTTAAGTATGGAAATTCGACCAATATTGTTGCGGCCACCAATGTAGGATTGAAATTTGAAGCGGAAACGATTGTAATTTATTCCGCTCTTATAGCAACTCCTCCAGCGGGTGCTACATTCGCATATATTGATGCGGGTGGTGATGCTGCTGTCGCCGAAGATGAGCTTGCAGGCGGTTATATTACTTTTGGCCCTGCTGCGTGGAATGTGGTGACCACCAGGTGTATTACTGGTAATAGTCTATCAGATGCAAATGGTTACACCTATGTTTACTTTGAAAGACAGCCATTACCGTCAGCTACTTATGTTCGTGCCGATTTGCATCGCAACCCCTATAGCCAATTAAAATATAGGGGTGCGGCAGGCAACGCGTATGGTTCTGTAGCAGGTCTTCCCAATACGATAACAGCAGCGATTAACGAGAAGTTGTGGATTCAGTCGTGGGGACCGTGCTGGATTGCCCCGCAGACACCCATTGGTGCAGCAGGTTTAGGTTCGCACAATCGACAGCTTACGTTTAGGCCGGACGGCGCTATTGATGAACATAATTACAACGAAGCCTACAACACCAAACAGCAGCACGCAGGGTTTATTATGTCATATAGCCCAGCGGGTTCTGATGGCCCACCGTTGATTATGTTGCAAATTAGCATTTAGTTTAACTGGGAAGGGGTCGGATTTTTTCCTTTCCGGCCCCAACCCTTAACAGGAGATTTATTATGGCAGAGAAAAAAGAAGAAAAAATGGAACTTACAGATACGGAATCGCATTTGGAATATCGAAAACAATGCGCCGCAAGAAATAAGAAAAAGTAATGCAGATAAATATGCACAAAAGACACGGTGACGCAGGTGAAATAGTACCTACGAATGTGTCTGAAAAAGATTTGCGTGACGAGGTTAATTCTCGTACTGCGAAGGCTGGATACACCACAAGGTACGGTGAATGTCCGTATTCTACGAAGATACAGACTACCGTACCCTGTGGTAAAACAAAACTTAACGTATGGCCGAGAGACAAAAACGGCCAACTTAAAGGAGATTAAATTATGGCTGCATCAACAGTCAACACATTTTGGGCGTTTGTCCATTATGTAAAGAACAACCGTTTCAAAACGGTGGAATCAATGACCGAGGATGATTTCGATGCTATGGTCGAAGGTTTCGCAAGGGAAAATAGCACAGAGATTACATCTGCTGCCGACCCTATCGCCCTTGACGCTGCTTATCCGAGTATCGAATGGCCGGGCGCAATTACCGCTTACAGGGATAGGGCAACTTGCGACCAGGCGGATTATCCCGAAGGTCACTTCAAAAAAGCTAAATATGGAGCATAATTATGCCTAAGTCCTATACAAAGGATGGCGCTTCTGTCGTTACGTTTGCAACCGAGCATAAGGACGATGTGACCGACCAGGTTGTTACAATAGCGTATGACCATCACCAAATCCACGAAGGCGATAGTTATGAATATACCGAGATAAAAGACCAGACCCAAGACCATGTTTACGATATTCAGATAACTACGCCCAATACGACTAAATGGTCACATTTTACTTTTGAATTTGATGTCGAAGCAGAAACGGATTGGTACTTTTATGAAAATGTCAACATCATTTTAGCCGGTACGTCAGTAACTTTATTAAACCATAACCGCAGCAGTTCAAATACTTCTGGCCTTACCATTAAAGCCATAACCAATACGACTATTGGTAATGCTAACGCCGATACCGCCGTTGCTGCTGCTACAACCT
>SDBT01019698.1_pt1 | contig 10569 bp, 9 predicted proteins | sample 2277101 | NCBI WGS metagenome assembly SDBT01 (sample SAMN10404973, study PRJNA504765) | marine sediment metagenome | isolation source: marine sediment core GS10_PC15, 103 cmbsf | place: Arctic Ocean: Southern Knipovich Ridge | collected 2010
TGAATTTAGATTTCCGTTCATTCAGTATTTGGCTTTAGGTTTTCCGTTAAAGGTTATTTTTGGAAACATTCAAGGTCATGCCTTTTTAGATGTTGGTGCAGCATGGGATGATAGAAATGAATTCTCTAATCACACTGTACTTACAAATAAATATGGAGAACTTCCAGAATATGCGAGCCCTGTAATTAGTTCTTTTGGCTTGGGGATGAAAATTAATTTAGGATATTTTTTAGTCCGATTTGATACAGCTTGGGACTACACGCCTGGTCATGGAACTTCGCGGCCACAATATTATATTTCTCTCGGTCCCGACTGGTAATTGGTGGGTTGATAGAATGGTGGGGTGTTGGAGAATAGCTGAAATCCTGTAAAATGTAGGGATAGAATTGTTGTGATAACAGAGTCACTGCGGCACCTCGCTACGGTAGGACAGAGTGTGAATTATTGATCATTGTTGAATAACCTATCTCCTCGTAAGTTTTAATACAAAATATCTTATTAAATGAAAATATCCAGCAAAATCACAGTATATCTATGTTCAAATTGTGGAACAGATTATCCTAAGTGGTTTGGTCAATGTCCAAATTGTAGTGAATGGGGCACACTTAGCGAATACAACGTACCAAAAAGTAAGCGTAGGTCTCTAAATAAAACTCCATCTGAGTCTATCCCTTTAACAGATGTATTACAAACAGGCCAAAAAAAACGGATATTAACTCGGATTATTGAAGTTGACAGAGTATTAGGAGGCGGTATGTTACCGGGATCATTGATACTATTAGGAGGTAATCCCGGAATTGGTAAATCAACATTAGCGCTACAAATGCTTGGTAAAGTTAATAAACCATCGTTGTATATATCGGCAGAAGAAAGCGCGGATCAAATCGCAATGCGGGCAAAACGATTGCAAATATCATCAAGTGCGATGCAGCTTTCAGGTGAAAACCACATAGAAAATATTTTAGAGCAAATTATTTTACTTAAGCCGGAAGTTATAATAATTGATTCAATACAAACGGTATATAGTGATTCAATCGATTCGCTTCCGGGTTCGGTAGGGCAAATTAGAGAATCGGGGCAGCAATTATTACAAATTTGTAAGGAACGTGGAGTAACCATAATTTTAATAGGTCACGTAACAAAAGAGGGTATTATAGCCGGCCCACGAATGTTGGAGCACATGGTTGATATAGTATTATACTTAGAAGGGGACGAAAGATATGATCATCGTATTTTGCGTTCGGTAAAGAATCGTTTTGGCGCAACCAATGAAGTAGGGATTTTTCAAATGCAATCGCAAGGACTTATTGAGGTAGAGAATCCTTCCGAGTTGTTTTTGGCAGAACGGTCTGTAAATGTTGCGGGTTCAGCAATATTTCCATCGCTTGAAGGTACGCGCCCTATTTTAGTAGAAGTACAAGCATTAGTATCAAACGCTAATTTTGGCACTCCACAGCGTAATGTAAATGGATTTGATTTTCGCCGATTATCAATGCTTTTAGCAGTATTGGAAAAACGTCTAAAACTACCAATGGGCACCAGAGATACATTTGTTAATTTAGTTGGTGGTTTACGTATTGATGATCCGGCTGCTGATTTAGCAGTAATTATAGCTATTGCTTCCAGTGCTCTGGATAAACCAATTCCCCAAGATATGATATTAATCGGTGAAGTTGGTTTAGCCGGTGAGGTAAGATCGGTAAGTCAATTAGGAAAAAGACTTATTGAATCACACGCTTTGGGATTTAAATCAGCGATTGTACCAAAGTTTGGATTTAAAAAAGCGAACCAAGCACCGGAAAATATTAAATATTATCAAGTTGATTCGGTTAAAAAAGTCTTCGATATAATATTTACATAAAATTAATGAATTTTAAAGTACTAAAAAGGGATGTAAATAGTTCGGCGCGCCATGGAATTATTAAAACGGATCACGGTAAAATTCAAACTCCTATCTTTATGCCGATTGGTACGCAAGGCGCAGTAAAAACAGTAACCCCGGCCGAATTAAAATTTTTAAAAACGCAAATTATTCTTGGTAATACTTATCATTTATACTTGCGACCTGGTACAGAATTAATAAATGCTGCCGGTGGATTGCATAATTTTATGGGATGGAATCTACCGATTTTAACTGATAGCGGAGGTTTTCAGGTGTTTTCCTTAGCGCGGTTGAACAAAATTACTGATGATGGTGTTGAATTCCAATCTCATTTAGATGGAAGCAAACATTTTTTGACACCGGAAAAATCCATGGAAATACAACGTAATTTAGGCGCTGATATTATTATGGCTTTCGATGAGTGTCCACCGGGCAATGCAGATATTGTTACCATTGAAAAGGCTGTTAAGCGAACTAAAATTTGGATAGATAAATGTCAACAATATTTGCGAGAAAATTCTCCGGTTTATAATTGGGAGCAGACTATGTTTCCGATAGTGCAGGGTGGAGTATTCCCTGAACTTAGGAGACGAAGCGCTGAAGATATGATTCCATATACTAAATGCGGGATAGCGATTGGTGGTTTAGCGGTTGGTGAGGAAAAATCTGCAATGTTTGATATGATTGAATTAATGAATGAATTGTTGCCAAAAGATCAACCACGATATTTGATGGGAGTTGGAACTCCAACAGATTTAATTCATGCAGTTCGACGTGGAGTGGATATGTTTGATTGTGTAATTCCCACACGTAATGGCAGAAACGGTCAGTTATTCACAAGCTTTGGTAGAATTAACATCCGTAATGAAAAATGTAAATTTGATTTTAAACCAATTGATGAGAATTGCAACTGTGAAACATGTTCGAATTTTACGATAGCATATATTCGTCATCTCTTTAATATAAATGAAGTATTAGGGATGCGTTTGGCTACAATTCATAATCTACACTACTTCCTAAATTTAATGGAATTAATGCGATTCCATATAAATAAAGGAGATTTTCAAAGTTGGTCGCAGAACTATTTAAATAATCTTGTTAGGGATTCATAATGCCAAAAATAAAAGTAAAACAAGTCGATTCATATATTTATCGGAATACCGCTACAGGTCCGATATATCTCATGTTAAAACGCAATACCGGTAAATACTATGAACATCTATGGCAGGGAGTTGCCGGAAAAATTGAAAAAGGTGAAACGGCGTGGCAAGCTGTTGTAAGAGAGCTGGAAGAAGAAACCGGTAAAAAACCTGTAAAAGTTTTTGTAGCAGATCATATTGCCAGTTTTTATGATGCGAGAAAAGATCGCCTACAAATGGTGCCTATTTTCGGTATAGAAGTAGATAATTCTGAAGTCCAACTATCTGAGGAGCATTCAGAATATAAATGGGTTTCTTTTGAAGAAGCCTTAACTTTACTCACCTGGAAAGGACAAAAAGAGGGATTGCGAATCGTTCATGATGAAATCATGAGTGGAGATGATCGCACCAAATGGTCTGAAATAAATTTATCATAGGAAAAAACATGTTAGAGATTGGAACAAAAGCTCCGGATTTTACATTGCCGGATATTAACGAAAACTTAGTATCATTAAAGGATTTTAAAGGTAATAAAGTTATATTGTGGTTTTTCCCAAAAGCCAGTACTCCGGGTTGAACAATTGAGGGTAAAGGATTCCGTGATGAATTCAAAAAATTTAAAGAAAGTAATTATGTAATAATCGGCATAAGCGCCGATCCACCAACTAAACAAAAAAAGTTTGCCGAAAATCAAGAGTTTCAATATCCGCTGCTCTGCGATGAAGAAAAAACCGTTTTAAAGGCTTATCACGCATGGGGTAAGAAAAAACTATACGGACGTGAGTATGATGGAATAAAGAGGATCACATACATAATTGATGAGAAAGGCGATATTCTGAAAGCATATGAAAAAGTAAAGACAAAAACTCATGCTCAGGACATATTAAAAGATATCAGGGGATTTTAAATTGTAATTGTTGCATTATTACTGTTAACCACGAATTACACTAATTTTTATCTAACCGCAAAGATCGCAAAGGATATTAAGAACATTATAATAAATTGTTTTATGCTATATGTGGTTTAAGTTCTTTTTTGTTTTATAGTTCTTACCATTCGTGTTATTAGTGTAATTAGTGGTTATTTTTTTCTTTAATTCGTTTATTTCGTTTTCTTCGTTGTTAATAATCTTGAACTTTATTTGGTTAATCCCAATTCTTTAATTTTTCGGGAAAGATTGGGTTGTTGCATGCCTAGTTTTTTTGCTATTAAACTTACATTCCAATGATTTTCTTCTAATTGTTGTTGAAGAAATCGTCTTTCAAAATTAAATTTTACTTCTTTGAACGATTTGCCTTCACTTGCTGCAATATCTAATTCGGAGGATGATTTATCTAACGTGAGATGCGGGGCAATATCATCTTTAGTGATAAAATCTTTTGCCACTAGAATATAAAGTCTCTCAACGATATTTTTTAACTCTCTAACATTACCAGGTAAGGAATATTGTGATAGATTATCCATCGCCGAAGGTAACATAGTTTTTTTCTGTGTATTGAACTTTTGTGAATAATAATCAAGGAAATGTTCAGTTAAAATTTGGATATCACCATACCGATCACGTAAAGGTGGAACTGAGATTGGTACGACGTTAAGTCTATAAAATAAATCATTACGGAAAGTGCCATTTTGCACCATTTTTTCTAAGTTTTTATGGGTTGCAGCAATTAATCGTACATTAATATTGATTGTATTATTTCCACCAACTCTCTCGAAAGTACCATCTTGTACAACTCGCAGGATTTTTGCTTGGACGGATAAATCCATATCACCTATTTCGTCCAGAAAAAGTGTCCCGGTATTGGCTTGTTCCAGTTTGCCGAGTTTTTGCGAATCGGCTCCGGTAAAGGCGCCTTTCTCATGACCAAAAAGTTCACTTTCCACGAGCGAAGAAGGAATAGCTGCGGAATTAAATTTAATGAACGGATTCCGACTAAACTTGCTTTTGTGATGAATCGCAAATGCGATAAGTTCTTTCCCGGTACCGCTTTCACCGCGAATTAAGACTTTTGAATCAGTTGGAGCAACTTTTTCAATTAATCGTAATACTTTTTTAATTTGTGGTGAATTGCCAATCAATTTATTTTTTTCATACTGAGCATTTTCTTTTTGAAGAACTTTATACTGTAATGATCGTTTTTCTTTAATATTGCGAGCGGCGGTTAGTATCTTTATCATTGACAGCGGTTTTTCAAGGAAATCATATGCTCCTGATTTTACGGCATTTACTGCTGTTGAAATATCGCCATGACCGGAAATCATCAGCACATCTAATTCCGGTTTTTCTTCGTGGATTTTTTTAAACGTTTCAATTCCATCAATACCGGGTAACTTAACATCAAGGATAATCATATCAATATTTTCCTTTGATGCAATTTTAATTGCTTTTTCACCTGTTCCGGCTACTAAAGTCTTATATCCCTCATCTTCTAAAATATCTTTTAGCGTCATTCGAATATTAACTTCATCATCAACAATTAAAATTTTCATACTTATTACTCCTGCTTGGATACGATTGGAAATGATAAATTAAAAGTTGTCCCTACAGCAACTTGACTTTCAACCTTAATACTACCGCCATGGTTTTCAATAATTCGTTTTACGATTGCTAATCCAAGGCCGGTACCGCCACTACTTTTGGTGAAATACGGTTTAAAGATTTTATTAATATCTTTAGTGTTTATGCCATAACCGTTATCTTTTATCGAAATATTTATAATTGATTCGGTAAAATTCGTAATGATTTTAATAACAAAATTATCTTTTGCGGCATTTATACTGTTTTGAATTAAGTTTTCCAGTATTTGTTTAACTTGGATTTTATCTGCAAATAATAAAGGGAGTTTTTCCTCTAATTTCAAATCAATTTTTAACTCTGTTTGATATGGTATACAGATTTCTGCTATTTGTTTATTTACATTATAATGTTTCATCACAGATTCTGGTAACTTAGCAAATTTAGAAAACTCGCTGGCGAACGTTTGCAGATTATCAATTTCTTCATGTATTACAGAAGTAACATTTGAAAAAACCGTATCTAAATCTTTTGATTTTGACGCATATTTAGTCTCTAAACGTTCGAGTGATAATCTAATTGGCGTGAGTGGATTTTTTATTTCATGTGCTAAAATACGTGCCATGTCACGCCAAGCAGCATCCTTTTCGGCTTGAATTAATATTTTCCTATTAGACTCTAATTCTTGTGACATTTTATTAAATGAAATTATTAAATCATTTAGAGGAGAAAATTTACTTTCTTTAATACTTACTGCTAAATTTCCCTGAGTTAGTTGTAAAGTTGCATCTTGCAATCGTTTAAGCGGTCGTGTTATAAAATAAAAACTCACTAAAAATAGAATAACAACGCTCATTATTAAGAAGAAAAAAATAAATTTTGAATAAAGTTCTATTTCATTTATAAATACACGCCGCGCGATTACTTTTTGATTTTCTGTTGACATTATTTCTTCAATATCTGTCCTAAATTGTTCACGATTAGCTTTATCTAGTTGCAAATTGTAATCTTCATAAAGTTTACGAGATTTATAATTTGTACTTAATGTTTCTGAAGTTTCGGAAAACGATAGGAAGCTGGTTATAAAAAAGTCACGGAAGAATAAGACAGACGTAACAATTAATAATATTACTAAAAGAATTATTTGCGTGCGAAAAGATGGAAGACGAAATTTCATATTTGAAAATCAGATTTTGTGAACAGAGCAGATTTGTTATTGGGTTTAATGCTGTTCCAATAATATAAAAGGTTTAATTCTTTTTCCATTCCTTCAAACCTGATTTTATCCAACCAGGCTGTGATTTCTAAATAATAATTAACTTTATCATAAATATTGTCGGAAGATGTAACCCGATAATCTGTGACACGCGGTAATAATGCCTTAACTAGATCTAAGCTAAGTGATGATATAGTTTCATTTCGTTCTGAAAAATAAATTGTGAAATCATCTCCCAGCGGTGAATATTGAAGAGCATGAAAAAATGTATTTGTTGAATCGGGATCTTTTCCACCATCTTGATACAAGTCCACAGTAAAATATATAGTTATTACATTGCCGGAATAAAATATTTGATCGAATTCCGATGTATAACAATTTTCTAACATCGTAGATACTAAAATATAATCGTTTTTGTAATGGAGTTCAAGAGCACTCATGTCTGGAGTAACGCCGTCAATTGTTGAATAGAACATTGATCCGACAGCAATAATGGTGCTGATCACTTTTTTTGAAAATGTAGCGAAAAATCCAGTTTCCATATTATAAATTAATTAATATTTGTTTTAATTGTACTATCATCTTAGACATAAAAAAAAATGGTCGGTTGTCAAGAAACCGACCATTTTTTACCATTCTAGGAGGATAGTTTAGTATCCGAACCAAACACTTAAGGAGTAGGAAACTCCATCAAAAACTTTTGGTGAATCACCTTTTACTGTATACTTAAAATAATCATCCTTCCAATCATTGTTGAATGAGTATGATCCAAGATAACCTACAGAACCATGTACTCCCATCCACGGTAATACTCGGACTAATACACCCGCTGATGGACGATACGCAAAGAAACGTTTGCGATATTTTAATGAATAATAATTTGGTTTATTATCGAAATCATCTTCCCATGAATAATCACCATCAGTTTGGCGCAGTTCTAATGAAGCGTTCCCACCGCCAACGAGCAATCCGAAATCCATGACGACATTTTTTAAAAGAGCTATTTTCTTATTAATAGTCATTCCGCCAAAACCTACTTTGAATTCATAACGACGAGTTCCGTTATCTATAGATATTTTTTGAATTTTTTCATATCCGTAACCTGCACCACCAATGAACCAACCATTACCAACATTTCCCATACCATAACCACCGAACAACGGCAAATAATTATCGGTTAAATCATCAAATCCATTAGCTTGTAATATTCCGTTAATGCCGGCAAAATCAGCTTCTAAGAGAATTACTTCAGCTCCGCCACCACCAAATCCGGGATGAAATTTTTTCTCTTTTTTCATACCGGGGAAATGTCGTACTGCTTTATCTTCTTTAATTTCTTTTGGTCTTGGAGCTGCGAAAGTGAGCTGTGTTACAATTTCTTTTTCGTTACGAAAAACTTTAATTGCAACGGTATCACCAATGCTTTTACTGTCGCGCAATTGCAGTAAATGATCTTCAAAACGAACTTTTTCACCATCAAATTCCATAATGATATCTCCATCAACCAGTCCTGCGCGATCTGCATTGCCTCCTATGCTAACATTGTCTATGTAAACTCCATAACAATAGGGATAATGCAATATATAAGCATCTTCAAAATTCATATCATCGATAAATGCCCCTAATTTTGGGCCTTCATCGTAATCATCATGGGCATGTTTACCAAACGGCAATGGCGGTGGAGGTGAAATATCTCCATTTTCAAGAGCTTGCTCAAGGTCTTCACCCCAGGCTTCCATTTTGTCACCCCAATTATTCATACGTTCGCCGAAATCTTCAACTTTTTCTTCTAGATTATCTTGAGCCAAGACAACAACGGGCATTGCGATAAACAATGAGAGTATTATAGTCATTGTTATTTTTGAAATTGTTTTCATTTTATCTCCTTAATAGACTGATTTGCTATAATATATGCAATCTATGTGCCAAGAATAATTTATGAATTAATAATTAATGAATTAACAACAACTTAGGTAACGGTTGATGTTTATATAAGTTACATTGAAGGTATATTAAAAGGGAATAATTATATCAATATGATATATCTATTTTAATATGACAAGACTATTTGATTTGAATACTCTGTTGTTTGCTATAGTGTCAAAGTATCCCATCATAACCGAATGACCATTAATCTTAAACTTATCTTTATCCTCAATAATTGCAATAAGATGGTTCGGTGTACTACCAATTGCTAAGATTGCCGTCGCTTCAGGTAATATATATAAACATTGCGGTTTGGTGTCGCTTAGTTTTATCCAGTCAAATTTCACTTGATAATCGGCATCGCTTTTGGCGCTAAAAGTAATATTAGCGGATTTATCCGATATTGAAGTACCTGCATAAAGGGGTAATATAGTTTTTAATACTATTCCTGCGGAAGTGTTAGATGGAACATCAATATTTAATACATCTTTATGCAATATATTTAGATGTCTTTGAACTCCATACGTATTAATTAGTAGATTATAATGACTTAACCGAATTCCATTACCGTTTATAAAATATATTACAGCTTCATCTAATAATAGCGTTCCACTGGTCTCCATAAAATCTCCCGATTGTCCGTCGATAGTTGCTTGAATTTTTTTAGTTATTTTATCAATTATTAATTTTGGTTTCAATGTATTGATAACACTATCATTTTCTTTTTCATCAGCAATGACTAATACCGCACCGGTACTCCATATTGCATAACTCAAGATTTCCATCATAGGAGAGATGATATTTCTTACGAATACTCTATCATTTTTATTAATTCCGATTTTAGATAGCCAATTTGCCGTTTTATTTATTGATTTAGAGAAAGAACCATTTGTCATCCCAATGTCTTTATAGAGAATATTATTAGAGAATTTTATACATTGTCCAACTGCCAATGATCGTAAATTGGGGTAGGGAACCATATATTCTATCGGTTCAATATTGCCAAAACATTGGGCTTTATAAATAGGATTATTTTTCATTCAATATGTGTAGAACTATTGCTTGCAACGTTTTTACAATTTAATCATTTAATTGGTTCAAACCTTGCTTGAAAAAATCTAAGGTATTCCGGTTCGTAAGTGAATCTAAAACCTTTAATGGAATGACGTCTTTCATAAACAGCAGCGATAGATTCAGCGGTCACATCCATATGCGATTGAGTATATACTCTTCGTGGCAGTGTAATCCTTACTAATTCTAATTTTGGATAGTAATGTTCACCGGTTTCCTTATTGCGTCCCGCAGATACAATTCCGCGTTCCATTGTTCTAACACCGCTTTCAATATATATTTCAGCTGCTAATGTTTGAGCAGGAAAAACATTTTGTTCCAAATGCGGAAGGAACTTTTTAGCATCCAGAAAAACTCCGTGGCTGCCAATAGGAACGATTATTGGAACGCCAAAGTCTAATAATTTTTGTCCCAGATATTGGGTCTGTCCAACGCGAGCACGCATGTGGTCATCGGAAACCGACTCAACTATGCCGATCGCCAGCGCTTCCATGTCGCGACCAGCCATCCCACCGTAGGTATGCAATCCTTCGTAAATGACCACCATATTTTGAGCTTGTCGGTAAACATCGTCATTATTTGTTGCTAAAAAACCTCCGATATTAACGATGGGATCTTTTTTAGCGCTCATTGTGGCGTGATCGGTAAGTGAACAAATTTCATAAACAATTTTTTTGATCGGTACATGTTCATATTCTTTTTCGCGCTGTCTTATGAGCCAGGCATTTTCTGCTACTCGAGTCATGTCGTGGGCGATAGGAATATTGTATTTATTTGTGAATTCACGTAATTCTTTGAAATTTGCCATAGAAATCGGTTG